>TARA_R110000772_G_scaffold121850_3_pt1 | contig 13284 bp, 10 predicted proteins | sample TARA_R110000772 | Tara Oceans TARA_R110000772 (sample SAMEA4397948) | marine metagenome | biome: Polar Biome; feature: [SRF] surface water layer (ENVO:00010504); material: water (ENVO:00002006), including particulate matter (ENVO:01000060) such as... | depth 5 m | reverse complement strand
GAACGCTTCTGAAATAATTGTCGATCTCGAACCGGGTTTTGATGAATGCCTTATTGGATTGCCGCTGTTTGGTCCTGTTATTGCTGTTCTGTTGCACAGGCGGGGTCATTTTGTCCTCCACGGCAGCTCCGTGATAATAGACGGCACTGCTCAGGTTTTTTTAGGGGATAAAGGGGCAGGAAAGTCCACCACCGCAGCTGCTCTGGTGGTTGCTGGACGTCCCTTGATAGCCGACGATGTTGTGGCGATTATCAACGAGCCAGATAAGCCCTTAAGGGTTTATCCCGGACCTCCTACCATGAAATTAAGTCAGACACTTTTGGCAGATTTTTCTGAAAATGCCGGTAGGGTTTTGCAGCCCGACAATGGTGAATTTACTAACGGCAAATCCCGTCTTCGTTTAAATCAAGCTAATGGATCGCGACCCGTTATTTTGGATCGAGTGTATGCACTGTCGAGAGGTTCTGAGAACGCAATCAAGGATTATACCGCCGTTGAAACCTTAAATATGCTAATCCGCTTTTCTTATTTTCCAAGACTTGGGGGTGCAGCACATCAGGCCAACGAAACAGCATGTCTTTTTACGAAAGCCGTCGATCTCGCCGGCCGGATTGATGCTGGTTGCCTTACCGTTGCAGATGACCTCGATGCGCTACACCGGTTGTCCGACTTCTTGATTAAGGAGACATCCGATGCGACCCAAGGCGCGAAATGATCCTGGTGTAAAGGGTTTCCTCTCGTTAATTTGGCGCAGCGAGAGAGGGAGCCTTTCTCGGGCTGTAATTCTTCAGACTCTTGGATGTCTGAGTGAGGCGTTTTCAATAATATTGCTGATTCCGCTACTTAAGCTGATGGACCCCGATCAAAAGGTCATCAATCTATCGCTCGCTAACACGCCGCTTCAGGGCATTTTGGGCGACCAACTGGTTCTGGATCTTCCGGTAATACTTTTAGCATTTGTAACGTTGGTGATCATACGAACATTCTTGCTAGAATTTAAGGAGCGCTATAATTCCAAAGTTACATTTGGATTTGTCCGGGCGTTTCAACATCGCTTGTTCGACGCGGTCACAATGACGCGGTGGGAGGTGATAAGCCAATATAGAACATCCGATATGTCCCAAGCCCTGACCTCCAATGTCGATCGATTGATGATTTCCCTCAACTTGTTGCTGCAGTTTTTCCAATCGTTGATTATGATAATGATCTTCGCGACCTTATCTTTCTTCATTTCCTGGCAAATGACATCTGCGGCTCTAATAATCGGCGCTTTGTTGCTGCTTTTAGCTTATCCGATGCGCCGCAAGTCTTTTGAACATGGGCAGCATATCGCAAATCATAGACGAAGCGAGTTCAAGGTGGTGGAATCCTTTTTGCAGGGCCTGCGGACTGCAAAAACTTTTGGTCTCGAGAAGAGGCATCTTATGTCAATGTCCGAGGTTTTGGATCGAATCTACAATCAGAATATAACGTTTATGTCGCTGCGGGCACGCACTGCGACCGTGTACCAAATTTCAATGTCGATAGCGCTTGCAGCGTTTATTTATTTCGCTTTGGTGGTGCAATCAGCAAGTCTAGCGGTAATAATAACATTGCTGTTTCTTTTCATGCGTCTTGCTCCACGGATCATGGCTCTACATACATTGACACAAGACTTCCTATCTAACGTTGGTGCTATTGGATCGATGTTATCCCTCCTACAGCGATGCGAAGAAAATACTGAAATTTTGTCTGATTCAGACCATATACACCCGATCATTTTTGAAAATGAAATCAAGTTGGATAATCTGGGTTTTTCCTATCCCGGTAGTTCGGAACCAGTGCTTGAAGGAATATCTGCTTGCATCAGGGCAAAGCAGATTACCGCGATTGTGGGCCCCAGTGGTAGCGGTAAATCTACGTTAATAGACGTTATTATGGCGCTACTTACTCCTTCCCATGGTTCTATATTCGTAGATGGCGAAACATTGGATGTGTCGCGGCGCCATTCTTGGCAGGAAAATATTGCATTTGTTCCTCAAGACACATTTCTTTTCAATGAAACCGTCGCCGAAAACCTTAGGATTGCACGCCCGGAAGCATCTGACGCGGATTTGTGGTCTGTGCTTAAACAGGCTGATGCAGACGACATGGTCAGAAGAAAGCCCAGCGGACTTCAATTCACCGTGGGCGACCGCGGTCTTAACCTTTCCGGAGGCGAGCGGCAACGCATCGCGCTGGCCCGTGCGTTGTTGCGCCAACCAAAATTGCTCATTCTCGACGAAGCTACGAGCGGGCTTGACTGGCAAAGCGAAGCCCGCATCATCAAAGCGATTAAATCTTTAAAGCATAAGATGGCCATCGTCATTATCGCGCACCGAAGCTCCATGATAAGCTTTGCGGACCATGTCATCTCTCTCGGTGATGAGCCGCTATCAGAAGGAAATGATGCATCTCAAGTTGTTACGGAGGATTCCAGCGATCTTCGGGAAATGATGGACGCGGACCGACTTTAGCGTTAGTTTACTTGTCTACAAGATCAGGCACCAACTGGGCAGCACTGACTGTATGACAAATTAGAGAGGAACTTGAGTCATGAATGGCTCATTTGAAAATTCCATAGCAAAAGCAAAATCCGGCGGAGCGGCACCGAAGAATAATGCGCAGGATAATGATGGTCTTCACGACAATTTAAGAACTATGGATCTAAATGACCCTGAATCACAACAGGGGCAAACCATGCAGGCTTCGATCACGGAAACAACTACCGCGAGTTCAAGTGGTAAGGGCCTAAACTGGATTTGGTGGCTCGGCACATTCTGCGTCGGTGCGCTTGCCTGGATAGCAATATTCTTGTTTTTCGGCCTTTTTTAGCCAAATCAGTAATTTGAACGGCGCCGATAAACTCCACCAACAGCTCCGCTCTCTTTCATCCCGATATCCCCATGACTATAATTTACGGGTTTTTTGCCAAAATAGTTTGAGCATAATCAAACGTCCTAAACCGAATATCACTTCTTCGGGGCCAGCAGGTTTCTTATCCCAGCGCCAAAATAAATAGCCCGTCAAAATGTAAATAATGAAGGATAGCGCTACTCCAGCTGCGGTTGATAGGAATAGTGCAATCCAACTATCATTGATGACGAAATATTGCATCGTCGTAGCAACGCACGCAATCAAAATTCCATTCATCAAATTACGTTTGTGAATAGAAATTTGAGTGAGAATAGGTGTAGCCAGCATTTTTTTGGTTAAAATGGCTACAATGATCAGACGACAAGCTGCTGCAAAGGCACTTGCTGTCAAAGCACCATATATTCCATATTCTTTAATCGCAAATATAAGAATTGACACCCTGATAACCAGTTCAACAGAGCTAGCGATTGAGACAGTTTTAAGCTGCCTCATAACGATAGCAATCGGAGCATAGGCGTGAGTTGGCAGCGCTATCAACGCGATGACGCAAAAATATCTTAGGATGTAAATCGCTTCCGACCAATTCTTGTCAAACAACAGATTGATAATGCTTTCCGCATAGATGCTGGTGACAATCAGAACGGGCATTGCAATAAGCATAAGCGCCTGGGTGGATTTCAAATAGGCCTCCGCCAAGCGCTTTTTGTCTTTCAATTTGGCAAAAGATGCATTGATTGGACGTAATATCGGAGCAATTAAAATCTGTTGTGGTAAACTCGCTAGAGTTGCAGCCATTGTATATTTGCCGAATGTTCCTACGGGAATATAGCCACCTAAAATTAGCCGATCGACTTGCCAGTTCACCGCAGACAAAGTCTGGTTTAATGTGCTCCATCCCAAAATATCTGAAAATTGATCGAAACTTTTCAGCGATAATCGTGGCTTATAAGGTGCGTAAATATAAGAGAAGCTGGTCAAGATAATCGGTGCCAGCAGCGTCATTATTGCAATGGCCCAGTAGCTTTTAGTAGTAAATGCAACACTTACGCCGACAATAAAAGCAACGAGTTTACCAATTAAATCCCCGGTCGAGCTAAGTCGGTAGTCCAACCTTCGTTGAAATAGAAAAGATCTCGGACTGACTAGGCCGCGAATTGCTGGTGCGAATGCAAGTGCCCAGAATAGGTTTATCAGTCGGGGGTCACCATAAAATGCCGAAACTGGATACCCGAGAATAATGATTAATAATGCAACCAAAGCGCCGCGTAGAAGCGACAAAGTGAATGCCGTATCGAAGATTATTTTAGAAGCCCGTTTGGCGCGGATTATGCCCGTTCCAAGAGGGACATCGAAAATTTTTTCAACAATCAGCACCAGAGTCATCGCCATCGCAACAAGACCAAAATCTGCTGGAGTCAGTAAACGTGCCAGCACGATCAGTGCTGTAAGATCTATAAATTTGGCTAGCAGATTTGCCGATACAACAATGCCGCTTGCGGAAGCGGTATCTTTTGAAACTTGGCCTTTATTGCGTGACAAAGCGGGTTGACCTTTGGGTTTGTTTATTGGTTGCTAGCGGGCGAGTGCACGGCATCAGGAAGATTTTGCATTAGTCATCAATTTGACAAAGTAGATTGCCAGCATCTTTAAATAGCCTGACATTTTCAAATTGGTTTAACATGCTGCTATTGTAGATCGCTTGGATTTTGAAATAGCTTCCCGTCACGAGATTTACCTGTCTGTTGCAAAGACATGCCGCGATCGAAACATGTAAACGATCTGTGTTGATAATTTCATATTGCGCAACCCGATGTACAAAAATATCGGCTGGGCTCATGTGATTGCCTTCCAAACTCAAATCCACATTGCTCGCGGGTAGAAGATTATCATCCGTATCCGACTCTGCGTCTCCTCTGAACAGGAAGCCATTTCTATGAACGGGTTTTTTTGAATCTCCGCCCAGCAATTGACCGGTAGCGACAAGGTAAAAGGCCATATCGTGACAAAATATTGATTGAGGTGCCTTGATTTTGCTCTGGTATTGGTCGCGGCAGAAAAATGTTCCCTTGGCCTTCGCCGGGAATATTTCGTAAGTTGAAGGCAAAACGAGATAGTGAGGTGTCGCAGTAGCGATAAAGTCCACTATGGTTTTTCCAAATCGATATTTAGAATGCCACGCGCCACCACCGCCATAAATGAAAAAATAATTCTGTCGGAAAATATTCTCAATGAGTGCTGGCGTCAGGACAAGTTTCCCACCGCGAAAACCAACATTGATTTCGAGATGTGGAATACCATAATCATGAAAGAAAACTTTGGTCGCATGCCGAATAAGACCATCGCCAAAGTTTCCGGGATTGGGAACATAGATTATTTGGCGGCCATTCGCTTTCGCTCTTATTGTGGCGGCTAGTTTATCAAATTCTTCAATCATGATTCAAGATGCTCCCCGCAAAACCAATCGGATCGATATAAGAATGTTCAACAAACAGAATGTTCGGGCGCGAAATGAACGGCGGAGCGTAAAACAACAGGCGAAGATATCGCTCTCACCCGCTTGAGCAAGTTCACATTCTATTACAACCGCGCGAACAGCATTTTCATCGATAACAGCAAATTGCAATTGCGACTCCGAAAAAGGGAGAAACTATTAACAGTGTAACGCCTTTTTGTTCGCAGGTGCAACATGAACGATGAATCAAGCTATGAGGCCAATCGCAAAGTCCGCTTTACCCGCAGTCACCACGGTCGTTTGGGATTGCGTATTGGATGGGAGCTGTATATTTATTACAAAGTCTATTTATATTATCATTATATATATTATGTTTTGGAATTACGGTGACAGAGCAATAATTCCCTGATCAAAACTGGCAATATCCTGTCATTTACTGTGCGCTGTTCCTGTCATATCCACATCCTATGGTCGGCCTTGCCCGAGTTGCTCTTCCTAATATATCGCACCATTTAATCCATCGCGGAAATCGCCGGGAACGAATCCCAGTGCAGATGGAAAAACCTTCAAGCTCACTCCCTGAAAAGCCCTGTCCTACACCCACCCCAATCGCTTATCCTCTCCTCCGGTCCTTCGCCACGCTCGGGCCAGGCTCTTTGACAATTTGGAGATCTCGAAACCCCTTCCACACGCCCGCGTAATTTGAGCGGGCCGAATGGCGGTGGCAACTGAAAGGTCACACTCGCCGCCCAAGACTGGCTCGAAAGTCTAGGAAAACTCCGACTTTGGGGCAAAAGTCACGGAAAACAAAAGCGGTCTTCTCTGTAAAGTTTGCGGCGCGGGATTGGTTGGGTTCGCACGAAGGCACAAGTTCATAAAGGCTGGAAGACAGCGCGCAATCACTTGGCATCTTCGTGGCTTTGCGCAAGTCCGATGGCCGGATCACGGTCACAGCCGCGCTCATTTCCTAACCTAAACTGGAATCACGGTGACAACTACAATAGCCTCTAAATAGCTGGCTTAATGAGTTCAGTGACGGGCGCAAAACCGATACAAGTCCATCTAGCATTAGGCTTGGCCGGTGGACTATAATTAGATGCTCATGATGTTGTCAGCCATGCTACGCCCACGATCATCGCCGCGCAGCCGATTGTCCAAGCGTAAGTGAATATCTTCAATGGTGGCGTCAAATGGTCAGCTTCCATGAAACGGCGAAACACAATAATGACTTTCACGCTGGTGAGCGCCATGCAGGCCGCAATTACGACTATCTGGCTACCTAAATGACTCGTTAGCCAGAAGCTGGGTTGTCCCTCGTCAGCGATCGATAGACAGATAGCATGGAATCGAAAGCGCACATTAGAATCTATGATTCTGTATAAAAACATCAATGCAGCACGACTAACGTTATTGTTGCACCTGCGAACATAAATGGTCTAGATGCATGCCAGATTTCCTCCCCTCGGAGTTTTAAGTGCGCATAGCTGTTATCGATGAAAACGCTGCTCGTGCGGCCATAATTGAGCAAGGTCTTGCCGAAGTTGGTGAGCGAGATGTTTTTATTATTTCCGAGAGAAAAGGCATGGTGCAGGCGATTGCGAAAATCGAACCGGATGTCATTCTGGTCGATCTAGGTAATCCGTCGCGGGATATGCTTGAGGAATATTTCGCGGTCAGCCGGGCAGTGGCCAAACCTATTGCGATGTTTGTCGATCAATCAGATGATGTTTCAATCGCCGCTGCGGTTGATGCGGGTGTATCTGCATATATTGTCGATGGCATGTCCAAGCGTAGACTTAAGCCCATTCTTGATCTCGCTGTCCGTCGTTTCAATGCTTTTTCAAACTTGCAGACCGAGTTGAAACAGGCGCGCGACGCTCTTGCTGATCGGTCGATCATTGACAAAGCAAAGCTGATTCTGGTTGAAAAACGCGACATGACTGAACCAGAAGCACATAAATTGCTGCGCGATCATGCGATGAATAACAATAAACGGATCACTGAAATTGCTGAAGCCATAGTGACGGCGGATCAACTTATGGGAGCTACAAAATGACTTCGGATCTCCTGACTGTCGGGTTCTTGCCGCTGGTCGACGCCGCACTTCCCATCTTGGCCCAGGAACTCGGAATCGCTGAAGAACATGGTCTCAATTTGCGCTTCATCAAGGATTCAAGTTGGGCAACAGTCAACGACCGATTGCTTTACGGGCAGAGTGATGTCGCCCACATGCTAGCGCCGTTGGCAATTGCCAACACACTGGGGCGCGGGCGCCCAGCCAAAGCAATGGCGGTTCCGTTTGTCCTCGGTTTGAATGGAAATGCAGTTACGATGTCGAATGCATTGGCCGACGAAATTGCGCCCGATAGCACTTTGGTCGCCCCAGCAGATGCGGGTGCCAAGCTCGTCAAAGTCATTGCAGCTCAGAAAAAAAATGGACGTCGTTTAAAATTCGGTGTTGTCCACCGTTATTCGAGCCATAATTATATGCTACGCTATTGGCTTGCTGAGTGCGGTATCAAACCTGACGAAGATGTCGATATTGTGACCATTTCCCCGCCTTTCGCAGCTGATGCGCTGGATAGCGGCGAAATTGATGCAATCTGCGTTGGTGAGCCATGGAACAGTGTGGCGGTTGAGCGGGGCAGTGGACGAATTATTTTGGTAACGGCGCAAATTTGGAAACGCGGTGTGGAAAAAGTTCTCGCCATGCTTGAAGAAAATCTGGAAGATAAACGCGACGTTGTGGAACGGCTTATCCGGGCTCTACATGAAACAGCCGCCCGTTTTGTGGATCCGGAAAACTGGGATAGTTACAGCAAAATATTGGCACGGTCACAATATCTTGATGGCTCGGTTGAGTTGATTCGGCGCGCAATTTCCGACCGGATATTGCTGAGTAAGGGCAGCGCACCGACGCATATCCCCGATTTCATGTTCCAATATCGAGAGGCTGCCAATTTCCCTTGGAAAAGCCAAGCAAGTTGGCTCTATTCGCAAATGCTTCGTTGGGATAATATGACTTATAGTCGCGAGGATCAAATGAAGGTGGAAGCTATCTTCCGATCCAATGTTTATCGCAGTGCGCTTGATGGAACAGATGCGCCCATGCCATCGGCAAATTCGAAAATTGAAGGCGGTATTGAAGGGCCGCTCGCAGTCGGATCAACCCAGGGAAGGTTGATGCTTGGGTCCGATCCATTTTTTGACAACCGCATTTTTGATCCAGACAAATTACTGGAATATCTTGAAAATTCGCCATAAAAATAATTAATTATGCCGCAGTGCAAAAAAATGCTTGCCCGGAATCGAAAATCATGAATATATAGAAGGACAGGCTTTGAGTAGCCGATAATATTTTTCGCTGTATCGTCCAATGAAGGGCTTGATCGGCGAGACGATCTGAAATCGAACCGGTAATGATGCCGCCCAACCTGACCAAGATGGCCAGTTGTTGAGGCGGTTTTTTTGTGTCTGCCCCGGTTCTCCAAGTTTGTTGAAATAGGGAATATTGATATGCAAAAAATTAGTCGCCGGAATCTCTTTCTAACCATCGCCGCTAGCGCGTTGCTTAGCGCATGTGGCTCTTCAAGTGAGACTGCGCAGGAAAGCGCGGCCCAACCGGCAACGGTCGATGGTGCGATCGAAAAACCGTCCATCAAACTCGGCTTCATCAAATTGACAGACATGGCACCGCTCGCAATTGCAAAAGAGAAAGGGTTCTTCCGAGAGGAGGGCTTGAACGTCACGCTCGAACCGCAGGCAAACTGGAAGGTCTTGCTTGATGGTGTGATTGGCGGGCAACTCGATGGCGCTCATATGTTAGCTGGACAGCCACTCGCCGCTACTATCGGCTATGGTACCAAAGCCGATTTAATCGCGCCCTTATCGCTCGATTTGAACGGCAATGCGATCACGCTGTCAAATAAGGTTTGGGCCATGATCGAACCAGATCTCCCCAAAAATGCTGATGGAAAACCTAAGCATCCGATTAGCGCTTCTGCATTAAAGCCCGTTATTGCTAAATATAACGAGCGAGGAAAGCCCTTTAATATGGGGATGGTATTTCCCGTTTCCACGCATAATTACGAACTGCGTTATTGGCTGGCCGCTGGCGGAGTTAATCCTGGCTATTACACGCCTGGAGATATCTCTGGCACGGTGTCTGCTGAGGCCAATCTGTCGGTAACGCCACCGCCACAAATGCCCGCAACATTAGAGGCAGGAACAATTGACGGCTACTGTGTTGGAGAGCCTTGGAATCAAGCTGCTGTGCAAAAGAAAATAGGCGTCCCGGTTATTACCGATGAAGAAATCTGGACAAAAAATCCGGAAAAGGTTTTGGGATTGCGTAAAGACTTTGCGGACAAATATCCTGCAACGACTGCAGCCATGCTGCGCGCCATCATTAAAGCTCAGCAATGGCTTGATATCGATAATGGTGCAAACCGGGTGGAAGCTGTAAAAATATTGTCGCAACCGAATTATGTAGGCGCGGATGAGGCAGTTATCGGCGCTTCGATGACAGGAAAATTCACCTTTGAATCGGGGGATACGAGACCGGCCCCTGATTTCAACATCTTCTTTCGCGACTATGCGGGCTATCCATTTTACTCTGATGCGATCTGGTATCTGACTCAGATGCGCCGCTGGGGGCAGATTGCAGAAGACAAGTCGGATCAGTGGTATCTTGACACCGCAAAAGCTGTCTATCGTCCAGACCTTTATCTCACAGCGGCCAAAAAGCTGGCGGATACCGGTGTTATTCCAGCGGACAGCGTACCAGAGACTGATGGTTTCAAGGCCGAGCAATCCGGATTTATTGACGGTATCACTTATAATGGCAAGGCGCCCAATGCCTATCTCGCCAAGTTTAATATCGGTTTGAAAAAAGGCCAGACGGTTTCGGCCACAGGCGTAAAATAGCGCGATTACAGAGGGAATAGCAAAGATGGCAACCGTTGTTGAAAATTCCAAATCATTGGAAAGCGAACAATCATCTGCTGCTGGAGGCGGCGGCGACAAGGGAACATCAAGTTCTCATGCCGCTTCCAGTGCAGAACGCCGCGAAATGAGGGGTGGCGTGACTGCTTTAGCGAACTTGAAGATAGCGAAAATGGCAAAGTCCATAGTTATCCCTATGCTTGGCATAATCGGTTTCCTTGCACTTTGGGCAATGCTGGCACCGCAGGTAGATACGTCGCTTGGCAGTCTGCCGGGACCGGTTGAGGTTGGGGGGCAGGGCGTAGCGCTTTTTGAAGAATGGTCAGCCACTCAAGCAGCAAAAGCAGCCTTTTATGAAGCCCAGGAAACAAGAAATGCTGCCGCAATTGCTGCCGGAAATCCGGTGCAGAATTTTGAGTATAGTGGTTCCCCTACGTTTCTGGACCAAATCTGGACATCGTTGATGACAGTGGCGCTTGGTTTTTTTCTGGCAACGATTGTTGCCGTTCCGATCGGCCTCGTTTGTGGCCTTTCCAAGACGATCAATACTGCAATAAATCCGCTTATTCAGATCATGAAGCCGGTGAGTCCATTGGCGTGGCTACCTATCGTCACAATGGTCATTTCGGCTACTATGACCAATCCCGATCCTACTTTACCGAAGAGCTTTGTCATTTCGGCAATAGTCGTAATGCTCTGTTCCTTGTGGACCACATTGATCAATACGGCAGTTGGTACGGCTTCGATTGACAGGGATTTGCTCAATGTTGGCCGCGTGCTGCGGCTTGGTTGGTTTGCCAAACTCACTCGACTCGTCCTGCCGTCAGCGCTTCCTTATATTTTTACCGGCATGCGCCTCTCTTTAGGCGTTGGTTGGATGGTCCTGATTGCGGCCGAAATGCTCGCGCAGAATCCAGGTCTTGGCAAGTTTGTCTGGGATGAATTTCAAAACGGCTCCAGCCAGTCATTGGCAAGGATAATGTTCGCGGTGATTGTGATCGGTCTCATCGGCTTCATGCTGGACCGCATGATGATGTTGCTTGAAAATTTCGTCAGCCGCAATCGGGCCGCGTGAGGAGAAAGTTTATGAGTAATTCTATCCTAGCGTTGAAGAATGTCAGCAAAAGCTATGTCGATGGCAGCGGGACGACAAGCGATGTTCTCGACAACATCAGCCTGAATGTAGCCGATGGAGAGTTTATCGCAATTCTTGGTTTTTCCGGGGCTGGAAAGACTACGTTGATCAACTGTATCGCTGGCCTGATTGAACCTGATAACGGCGAAATTCTGGTGAACGGAGTGCCGTGCAATGGACCGGGAAAAGATAGAGGTCTGGTTTTTCAGAGCTATTCTCTTTTTCCATGGCTGTCGGTTGAAGCCAACGTGGCACTTGCTGTTGACGCAGTGCATAAAGATAGAAGCAAGGAAGAGCGCAGGGCGCTCGTTCATGACAAAATCAAGTTAGTTGGGCTGGATCATGCGATGGACCGCAAGCCAGCCCAGTTGTCGGGGGGGATGCGACAGCGCGTTTCGGTTGCCAGGGCTCTTGCCATGGAGCCGGAAATTCTGCTTCTTGATGAACCGCTCTCTGCTCTTGATGCTTTGACCCGCGCCAAATTGCAGGATGAGATTGAACGCATTCGTAAGCACGAAAAGCGGACGATTGTACTGATCACGAATGATGTTGATGAGGCGCTTCTGCTAGCGGATAGAGTGGCTGTTCTTACCCCGGCCCCTTCTGCCACAATTGGTCAGATATTCGACGTAAATGTGAAGCGCCCCCGTGACCGGGAAGAATTGAACGACGATCACGTCTATAAAAGCCTGCGTAGTAAAATTGTCGGCTATCTTGATATTCTGAACAGCGGCGAGATTGGTGAAACACAGTCCGCGATCGACTTACCCGATGTTGTCCCGTTGGATTTAACTGCAGTTAATAAAGAAAAAGACGGAGACAATCGAGAGCTTCCAAAAGCCTATGTTGATGCAGCGAAAAGTCCATTCACGAACCGATATCTGGAATTCTTCAAACTTAAAAAAGTCTATCCAACACCTAAGGGACCATTAACTGTTGTGGAAGACGTTAATTTACTGATGGATAAAGGTGAGTTTATTACGCTTATTGGTCATAGCGGATGCGGCAAATCGACCGTTCTTACCATGGCTGCCGGGCTCAATGAAATTACCGATGGCGGCATTGTTCTCGATGGACGAGAAATTGATATTGCCGGACCGGACAAAGCCGTTGTGTTTCAGTCTCCATCCTTAATGCCCTGGTTGACGGCGCGGCAAAATGTAGCACTGGGAGTCGAACGCGTTTATCCTCACACAAAGCGCAGCGAACGAAAGGATATTGTCGAATATTATCTTGAGCGTGTTGGTCTTGGCGACGCAATGGATAAAGTGGCTGCGGACCTGTCAAACGGGATGCGCCAGCGCGTAGGGATCGCTCGCGCTTTTGCACTTAGCCCTAAATTGCTGTTGCTCGATGAACCATTTGGTATGCTCGATAGCCTTACGCGCTGGGATTTGCAGGACGTTCTTGTCGAAGTCTGGAACCGCACCAAAGTCACCGCGATCATGGTAACCCACGATGTGGATGAAGCGATCCTGCTGGCAGATAAGGTGGTCATGATGACCAATGGCCCACAGGCCACAATTGGCAAAATATTAGATGTCGATCTGCCACGTCCACGTGATCGCAAGGCTCTACTCGAACATCCCAAATTCTACAAATATCGTCAGGAAGTGCTGCATTTCCTAGCTGAATATGAACATGGAAATCCAAATAAGAGCACGCAAAAACAAGCGGCCTGATGAGAGAAGATGCCCGAAATAATGAAAACATTCTTCAGGGAAAGAACATTATGATGAAAACTCGCACTATCGCTACATTCTTATTTGCCTCGGCCGTCGTCGCGGTGCCGTCCTCAGCATATGCTAGCGGAACCGGGCCTATAGTGATTGACGACGGTGTGACGCTTGATCCGATG
>TARA_R110000772_G_scaffold191903_2_pt1 | contig 13385 bp, 16 predicted proteins | sample TARA_R110000772 | Tara Oceans TARA_R110000772 (sample SAMEA4397948) | marine metagenome | biome: Polar Biome; feature: [SRF] surface water layer (ENVO:00010504); material: water (ENVO:00002006), including particulate matter (ENVO:01000060) such as... | depth 5 m | reverse complement strand
CTTTCCCATATATTTATTATTTTAAATTAAACTAACCATAACAAGGTATAAAAACAACTATGCAGATTTTTACTACTAACATTAGCCACAATTAATTGCTATTGAGTTCTATAAAATCATCAATATAGCAGTCAAAACCTCTGCACTCTTGCTTTTCTAAATATTTAGAGTAAGCAATTAACAGTTCACGTTGTTGACTAACATCATCTAAAACAACACTATTAACTTTGCTTTCAAGTTTAGTAATATACCTCAGTACACTAATTGGGGTGTGCAAATAATCTTCTTCACAGTTCTTTTTCCAATAATTAAGGTCTTTATCTTCTTCTTTAATCTTCATAATCATCTCTTTAATTCGTTAATAACATTGTTTAGTTGTGGCATTAGAGTGAATTACCGAACTCATTAAACACATCGTCAAATATTAATGGTTCTTTATTTAGTCCACTCACTTTTAAAGGCTCTATTCCTTTTGGCGCAAATCCGAATCCATCACCTTCACCGTGTACCCAAATCATTTTATCTTTCATTTCACTAAAATCATTAACGCTTAAAGTTTCTAATAAGCATCTTATCATTTCACAACCATAAGCTGTGCCAACTCTTTTTTTCTTATCCTTATCCCATTCATCCAAAGCCAAACCACCAATTCCTTGCCCTCCACCTTCTTCATATTCAACGAATATCCAAAAGTTTAAAATTCCTCTATCTTTTATTTCAAGTTTTGCACTTGTAATCTTTGCTAATTTCTTATTCATCTTATTTATATGTTAAAAATATAATATCTTCATATCTAACTTTTGATCTTATTTTGGTTTTAAGGATATCAAATGTGTAAAACCACATATAACTCGATCCAAATTTTTCTAAATTCATGGAATCATCTCTATCTCTGAGAGCATAACTATCTTCGCCAATATTGTCAAATCTGTAAAATGTGTAAACTACTGGTAAATCACCATAAAAATCTTTATCAACATCTTTAGTTAATTCTATTAACTCAGGACAATTAATATCAAATTCATTTCTACTTCTATAACTTGTAACTCCAGGTAGGATGAATTTAACTTCTTCAGATTTTAATAATTTTAGGATTTCTTTAACTTTCATAACTTTTTTCATAACTTTTATTTTTTATTTAATATTTTTATTAAAATGTATCTTCTCTACTTATATGATTTTGAGCTATAAAATTCCATGCTGCTGCATTTCTTCTTTTAGCTTCATTCTCATGATAAAAAGGATCGAATCCATTTTTTACAGCATCAGTATTGAATTTTAATAGCTCTGCAACTTCTTCTAAAGTTACATTATGTTTATCTTTTATAACAACTGGTATTTTCTTAGAAGATATGTAACCTTTTGGTGTTTTAAAAGCACAAGTAAACTGTACGCCTATACCTTTTCTTCCATGTTTTTTACCATTTAAAAAATACTGTCCATCATCAAAACTAAAATCCAAAGTAGAGCCTTCAAACATAGAACAAGTCAATTCCCCAAATTCTACACTTGTTTCTGCGTTAGGGCATCTCTTAGCAAATTTAACAGATAATTCTCTTTTTACAAATTCTAATACATTTTTCATAACCTTTATTTTTAAATTTTTAAACTTTTACGCTGCTTAACCCTGCAACCTTACCCCGTAAATATACGAATAGTATCTCAGGAAGCCACATTCTTATCAATAAGTCTTTTGGAGATCGTCATCATCTTTTTTCTTTTTAAGAGTAGATAGTTGAGAGTTTAAAGCATCTAATCCTTGAGGACCTCTTTTCTTTACTTTAGGTGTTGATTTTATTTTTCTTTCTAAAATTCCGATTTCATCTAAATCTTCTTTAGGTGGGGAAATATCTATTTTTTCCTCAAAAACCTCAAAATCATCTTTATTTTCTGTTTTGGGGGATTGTTTTACAGTTTCCCCATATAAGTTTACTTTATATTTTTCTTTTAATTTTTCAAAAGCATAATTAGCTGCTATGACTAAAGCAATAGCTAAAGGGTCAAATACAAATACAATAGTTAAAAGTAAATAATTTATAATTTTATCCATTGAAACTCCTGTTAAACCTGATAAATATTTTAAAGGTCCTAACTCAGCAGCTACATCATCATTGGTTTTTATGTCAATTATTTCTGTTTCATAATCAAATATCTTTTGGTTGAATGTCTCTACTTTAGAATTAATATTATCTTGACGTAGTAAAGCTTGCTCTAATTGTTTTTCAAGGGATCTTCTTGTAGAGCTGGAGGTAGTAGTTATTATTTGTCCTGTTTCCTTATCTTTATATTGTATAACGTTATTTGCTAAACCCTTTCTCAAATCAGCCAATGCTTGATTTATATTTTCTTTTTCACTGTTATAAGTAATAAGTTGAGATTGAATATTATCTCTTTTAGTTTCAACTAATAAAATTTGTGATTCTACTTTCCCTGCCTTATTAGCAGTTTCTTGATAGGCCGAAGATAGGAATCCATAAATTCCCATTGAAGTAATTAAAATTAAAATTACACAGGCTGAGGATAAGTAGTATTTTAATAATTTTGGGAGTGTTTTTCGATATTGATATAATAGAGAAGCTATAACTAATTTAGATATTTCTAAACTGCTAGCCATTACTATTACTTCAAATGAAGCCCCAGCAAATAATTTACTTAACCCACTTACTGAGTAGAAAGCAGCAGAAGCACTAACTGATAAGGCTGATAAGGTTATGATAAAAGGAAATATCCTATCTTTGATTTTTTGAAACATTTAGGGTTGATTTTAAAACTTTATTTTGATGGTTTTCTATTGCCTTTATGGTTATCAATTTTATCTAAAATAGTATTTAATAAACCATTATTAATAAATCCAGCCATAGAGGCATTTTTTAAAGCACTTATTAATTCAAATACTAAAAAGGGAGTAATCATTGTTTCTGATAGCCATCCAGTTCCAGGAAAACCCTTTTCTATAGAGAGGATAATACCTAAAATTACCCACCAAAGTGTTAGGGTTCTAAGTATACTTAAAGCTTTAAAGGTTTGGAAGCCTTCCCTCTTTATCCCCGCAATTATACCAAAAAAACCATCAAATACTACAACAAAACCTACAGCTAGAAACTGCTCAATGTTATTTAATGTTAGTTCTGTAAAGTAAGTAAGTAGAAATCCACAAATGGATGAGCAAGATGCTATTAAGATTTTCATATAGGTTGACATGATTATTTATTATAATTTTAACTAAACATCAAATTGATAGACTTTAGGCTTAGACTCATCAGACATTATATCTAAGTGAACCCAGTTTATGGGTTTTCCATATAAATTTCTTTCTAATCTAACTTTACATGGGAATTTCTCTGCATTTTTTGAAATCCATTCTCTAACCTCAATAGAAGTCATTCCTGAAACATCAAAATCAATTGCTTTACCAAAAAGGTGTGCGGATAGATATAACTTATCTTTAGATGAAACTATGGGACTCATATTATGTCTGAGGCCTCTTTGAGTAAATTTACCACCATAATTCCAATTATTAATAGATATGGGGGAGTTTAACTCTTCACGGATTATTAACAAACAGTCTAAAAGTTTTTCATCAATAAATTTCCAAGCGGATTCACCATATTTCCCATAAACTAAGGGATCAACAAATTCTTGAATAATAAAATAATCTTTTATGGTTTTCATAAACATTTATTTTTCTTCTTTTTTATTTTTATTAAGCACTTTACCCACTTCAGATATGCCAAAACTCCCAAGGGTAATGAATAAAAATGAATTATAAATATACTCTTGAAGTATTAATTCTTTACCAAATACTCCAGTAAAGATATCTACTAAGGCGAATATTACCATTACAGCAAAAGATAAAAAACCAACTAAGGTTTTTTCGTTTATATCATTACTCTCTTTAAAAATATCACTAAATTTCATTACTTATAAATTTTAGGGTCTAAAATAATTTAAACCGTTTATTATAAATATTGAAAGGGGAATACTTATGTATTCCCCCTTTAAATTGGATTTTTATATTTTAATTTATATCCCTTTATGCTGGTAGGGATTTTACCATTAAAATTAGGTTTTTTTCTTAGTAATAATTGAATACTTGTAGTATTAGTAACCCCTATATATTGGGCAACTTTAATTTGGTTTGGGAGTTCTATTAGAAAATTACCTTCCATATCATACACTAAAATAGGACAACGAGGAGCATTTCTTAATTTTTCTCTGAATGCTTCGGTATGCTGCCATTTTTTTCTATTCTTACCAAAATCTTTAGGTTTAGGCTTATCCTTTAGTCCTTCACTTATTTTACGTTTAGATTCTTTAGAATGGATTAAAGTACCACATCCTCCTCTATTATCATTTAACCCTTCATTAAGGGAATTTTTAATATTAATCCAATATCTTTCTCTTTCTCTTAATTTTTCCCTATCACTTCTAACCTCTTCTAAAACTTCAAATTTATGATTTTTGAATCCATATTTTTTTAAGGAATTTTTGATGGAAGAGTTCTTTGACATTCCTGTAAAATGTTTGTAACTCTCCCATCTTTTTTCTATATTAGTTGATAGTCCTATGTAAATTTCTCCTTGTGGGTTTGTTATCATATAAATACCTTGCATAATTTTTATTATACATATACAACCCCTCGTCAACCCTCACAACTTACACATTCAGATAAACGAGATCCTAAATCTCCTTTAATTACTGAATCTGTTCTTAAATAATAAAGTGTTTTTACTCCTAACTTCCAAGCCTCCATATGAACTTGATTTATCCATTTTGGGGAGTCTGTTGGTGAAAATGCTAAATTTAAAGATTGGGTTTGATCAATATATTTTTGTCTTATAGCAGCCTGTCTAACTAATTCTAATTGGTTAGTTTCTGCAAATGTTAAAAATACTTCCTTATCTTCTTCACCTAATATCTCAGTTGAAAGATTTTGTACCGATCCACCATCAGCTAATATCTGATCCCAAACCTTATTTGTGTTTTTATTTCTTTTAACTAATAATTTTTCTAATTCAGGATTTTTAACAATAAATGTTCCTTTAGCCCCGTTAAATGTATAAACATTAGCAGGTTGAGGTTCAATACCAGCCGAACATCCATTGATTCTTGAATTTGAAACTGTTGGTGCTATTGCTAAGACATGAGTATTTCTCATACCTGTTCCTTTACACCATAAAGGCTCTCCATACTCTTGGGCTAATTTTCTAGAAGCAGCTTCAGCTTCAGTTTTAATCTTAGACATTATAGTATGAGTCCAAGCTGTTGAAGTAATACAGTTAAATGGTAAATCTTTCTTTTGAAGGAAAGTATGCCAACCCATAACTCCTAAACCTAAGGCTCTACCTTTTTTAGCATGGTTATGAGTACGCCTCATTGCTTCCTTACCATTAGTTTTATCTATAAATTCTTGCATTACTCCATCTAAGAAATAGGTAGCTATTTCCACAACATCCGTATCCTTCCATTCATCGTATTTGGCTAAATTTAAGGAAGATAAACAACATATAAATGAATGCTCTTCATCAGTATGTAAAGTTATTTCAGTACAGATGTTAGTCATAGAAACACTTAAATTATTCATCATGTAAGCTAAAGGGTTATCTTTATTTACATTATCTTCAAACATTATATAAGGCTCTCCAGTTTCCATTCTAGATTTTAAAATTTCTAACCAAATACCCATAGCAGTCTCATCTCTATCATTTAATTTTCTCATAAATGAATCATCAACTACTACACATTGGTGGAGATTTAAACATTGTCTATTTGGATCACCCTTAGGTCTCCTAATTTGAAGGAATTCTTTTATATCCCCATGATTAACATTTAAATTTACAGATGCTGCTCCTCTTCTTACATTTCCTTGATTTGTGGCTATGATTGTTGAATCATAAATCTTACACCAAGGAACAACACCTTCACTTTTACCATTCCCACTAATTTCTTCTCCTCTTTCTCTAATTCTATTGACTGATATTCCAACTCCACCTCCTACAGATGTTAGCTTCATTACTTCAGCATTAGTTAATCCTATCCCCCTAACAGAATCAGGAGTATCAACCCCGAAACAAGAAATAGGTAAACCTCTATCAGTACCTGTATTTGATAAAACAGGTGAAGCTAAACCAATCCAACCATTCCAAATATATTTAAAGAATTTACTCTCTAAATCTGGTCTGTTTAACCTCTTAGAAACAGATTGGACTACTCTTCTAAATGCTTTTTTAGGTGTTTCTCCCGGGAGAAGGTATCCTTTAGAAATTGTAGATAAAGCTACCTCATCCATGAAGTCAGGGTAATCTTTCCCTTTCTCCCATTGCGTATAATCTGATACTAAACTATTATTATCCATTTATTTGTTTTTTAATTTTAAAATATAGAATTTGCGTCCCACTCCATTGTTCCCTTACTATAGTTAGTTACTCTTGAAGCAAAGAAGTCAGTGTGTTGTTTTCCAGCTGATAAGTGATCAAACCATTTCATTCTTTCTATGGCTTTTACATCAATCCCATTTATAATAGGTTTATACCCTAAATCTCCTAGTTTAGTATTTACTCTGTATTTGATAAATGATATTAAGTCTGCTTTGTTACATCCTTCTAAATCTCCCATCTCATATACTTTTTCAATAAAATCAAGTTCTAGTTTAAGGGAAAGTAAAGCAGCTTCATTGATGGCTGTTTCAAGTTCAGGTGTTTTTAAATCAGGGTTCTCATCTAATAGTGTCCTAAATAACCAGCACCCTGCTTCTGAATGCATGGATTCATCTCTAATACTCCACTCAATTATTTGTCCTACTCCTTTAAGTTTATTTCTCATCTTAAATGATAGTAGAATTGCAAATGATGAAAATAAATTTACACCCTCGGTGAATGCTGAGAATATGGCAAGTGATTTTGCAATTTCATGCCAATCTTTTTCACCCCCAAAACTATCCCTAATACTCATTAAATTCTCAATTTTAGCCATTGTGGCTTCATCTTCAAAAACCTCACTAAAATTGTCTAAGCCTAACTCTTCATTTAATAAGGAATAAGCTTCAGCATGGATAGTTTCCATAGCTCCAAAAGTAGTAGCCATCATGATAATTTCAGGTTTTCTAAACCATTTTGTAACTAAACCAGTCCAATAATCATTTACTACAGTTTCTGTTTGGGCAAATCCCTTTAAAATTGAGCCTATAATATTCTTTTCATTTTTTGTTAGGTTTTGTTTCCAATCATTAATATCAGACATCATAGGAACTTCAGTATGAATCCAGTGAGCTTGATGTTGTTTTAACCAATAATCAGAGGCTTCGGGGTATTCAAATGGTTTGTAGACTATTCTCTCTTCTTTAATATCTTTCTTCTTCATACTAGAATTTTAAACTATTATTTACTGATTTAATTCAAAAAATTTATTTTTCAATGCCTTCTTATCAAATGAGTCAAAGCTACCATAGTTGTTGGAAGATTGTGACTGTGAAGATTCTTGCTCTTCATTATCAGGATCATAATCATGAACTTCAATGTGTCCTGTAGATAAATCTGCTTTAACTCCATATGTTAACCCATCCATCCCATATCTATTTTTCATAATGTGGAATCTTCCAGTACCATTTACCTTATCTTTCCTTTGTCTTGAGAGTGAAATACAAACATCTGTAATCATAATTTTATCATATGATCCTGCAGCTTTGTTACCTTCAATAATATCATCTTTAGCTCCATCACGATTAACTTGAGAAACTGACCATATTGGTAGGTTTAATTCTCTTGCTAGTCCTTTGGTGCTAATATAAATATCATCAATTTCTCCCTTACGATCAGAGGTTCGTTTCTTTGTTGAGAGAAGATCTACATAATCAATAATAATTAAATCGGGTTCTACTCCTAAATCCTTAACTTTTTTAATATGAGATTCAATTGTAGATATTGTAGCCCTACCTGTTGGAAATTCTTTAATAATTAACTGTCCTGGAAGTTCTGGGACTATTCCCTCAATGGTTGCTTTATTTTTAACAACGTTATCAACTGGGATTTTACTAAAAAACGCATCGTATCTTAAACCTACATAAGTTTCACCTAATTCTAAAGTATAATGAACTACATTATATCCTAACCTAACAGCATGACCTCCTAAAGCTACTAAAGTCCATGACTTTCCACCTCCAGGATTACCAAATATAAGTCCAAAATCACCACCTCCTAATCCACCTTGAAGTAAATTATTAATATTATCCCAAGGAGTTGGTAATGTTATTCTATGATCTTCTCTATAACGAGACTCAATATCCTTAACATACTCATGCCCAATATTCTTGTCTTGTCCCGCCTTTAAAGCGTTGTCAATTAAAAACCTAATAGACTCATAATCACCTGCGTTAAGAAGATCTACGCTGCCTAACAACGCTTTTTTTAATTGTTGGTTTTTGCAAAAAGTTGAAAATTCTTCTTGGACATACTCCAACTCATCAATACTAACCTCATAAGCTAACTTTAACTGCTCTTTAGCTGAGATTCTTAGTATTTCATTTTTTAATTTCTTCAACTCAACTGCTAAAGTATCCATTGAGGGGGTTGTATGATATTTATCATAATACCTCAAAATTTCTTTAATAATCCACTTGTGGGCTTGATTATCAAAATACTCATCACTTAAGATGTCATAAATGTTAACCAAAAATTCTTTTTGGGTTAATAATGATGATAGTACTTTTACTTGGAATTTCGGACCATACTGGTTAATATTACTTAGTGTCATATAACTTTAATTTTTTAAAAACATCATTTACCCAAATCTCAACATTTCTTATCATACCTCCAAGCTTATCTTGATTATACATCGAGACAAATTGTTCGGGGAAGTACTCTAACTTTTGGGAGTTCGCAACCTTATTTAAATACTTTTTATCATTTTCATCAATCATGGGATTACTTAAATCCATAACCTTATAATTCTTTTCTAGCTCTTCAATATTTTGAACTATTCGAGCATAAACTACATGATCTTTGAATTTACTCTCACATATATTGTAAACATCATCTAGGGTAAGATCTCTCTCACTTAATTCGGGGAATTTTTTTAATAAACCCTTATCACCTAGACCCTTTACCCCTCTTATCTTATCCGAATTATCCCCTAATAGGGTTTTTTGAATAATAAAGTTGGAGGGAGACATTTTATACTTTTCCTTAATAGTTTCGGATGTATAGTATTTCTTCTCCATTGGACGATATACTATAACATTCTCATTTATTAGTTGGAGGAAATCCTTATCAGAAGAAATGATAAATACTTTATCTTCCTTCTTTTTGGGAAGTGTTTGACAATAGTGAGCAATAATATCATCTGCTTCAACCTTATCAATTGATACAGTTCTAACTGGTAGAGTTTTTAAGTATTGAATAATTCTGACGATTTGATCTACTTTAGAGTCATTTTCTTCACCTTGATCCTCAAATACCTCCCAATTAGTAACACGTTGGAGATTCCTCCCTGATTTATATTCAGGGAGGAGATTTTTTCTATTATTAGATGATCCTGCTCCATCAAACACTACATAAACTTCTGTAGGTTCAATTTTCTTAATCATAGCTCCTAATGATCTAAAAAACCCACCTAAACCACCAATGTGAACTCCATCAGGATTAATCATATTCATCATAGCAAAGTTTCTAAAGAATAGGTTTAACCCATCTATCAGTAATACTCTTTTACTTTGAACGATTTCATCCCCTGACTCCTGGATATTATCTAGGAGTTTAAATAGTTCTTTTTGTTCCATAGTTTAGTTTTATTCTGGTTCTCCAGTGTGAGATGAAATATCTTCATAGTTTTGCTCTTCTTCAACAATTGAAAAATCACCCCCACCTAATATAGCTGCCCACTCTTCTGTGTGATCATCTTTATACTTTTTCAAATCTTTATCATCATCAAGTATAAATCCATGAGGTGTCATAACAATCTTTCCTCTAGTAGTCATACCATTAATATGATTTTTATCAATTTGAACATTCACACGTTTAGCAAATTCAACTTGCTTTCCTCCCTTAATAGCTTTTATTTTAGAAGTACCGGCATTCATGATATTACCAAATGTTACAACAAATGTTGAATCAAACCACATAGCAAATCCTCCCTTATTCATAAGTTTAGGTTTACCCATTGGTGATTCTGCCTTCGCAGTCCATACTTTATTGATGCACACAAGAGTATTAATATGAGGGCTACTCTCTTTTCTTGATAATACAATTCGCTGATTGACACTATTACCAAATTGAGTAGACATCGCACCTGCATTCCACTCATTGTTGTTTTTATTTGATTTTATAGACATTTCACAAGGAACAGATCCTATTGAATCCCACAAAAATAGTAAGTCATAAGGTAAATCTCCTTTTCTTTGCTCATCTAATAAATCTAAAATAAATCCAGCAACATCTTCAATTGAGTGAATTGTTTCCCTATCAACATAAAGAAATTGGCCATTGTAATCTACAACTTCACCTGTTTCCTCATCAATAACTTCATTTACTTCTAACCCCATCTGCATTGCATGCTCCCAATTCCACTTCATTTCTGTTATAATGAAAACTGGAAGGATTCCTCGCTTTTGAGCGGAAACAGCCGCCTCTAGTAAGGCGGTTGTTTTTCCTGTATCTGAATGTCCTCTAAGCAATACAATATGACCTTGAGGAATACCAGGAACTGAAGTTACTTCCTGATATGCTTCTGATAAGGGTATCCAAGTTTGCTCTTTGAATTTAGCTTTGGATGTAAGTCCTTTTTTGGTTTTAAACCCATCTAAATTGAATTTCGATCTAATTTCAGATGAAACCGCTTCAGATAGGGATTTTGATTTTTTTGCTCTCGCCATAAAACTTTTATTTTAAAATGGTAAATCATCTACTTCTTCACCTGCTCCCTCATCTGAAAACATGTCATCAAATTTCTCTGTTTTAGATTTTAAATCTTTAGCATTTAAAGAGTAATTAGATTTTACAGGCTCATCATCGAATTTTTCAGGAACTTCAGAAATAATTTCTCCCTCCTCTTCACCATCAGGTGTTAAGAATGATTGTAATGCTGCTTTCATCTCATCAAATGGTAGAGGTTTAAATAATTTCATAGGATCAATTTGATCTTCTAAAAGATTATCTACAATAGCTTTATCATCTGAAAGTGGTGTTACTTTTAAAGATGGACCAATTGAAGTTTTATTATACTTTGTTCCAGTTGATTCCGGTCCTACTGTATTTAACTTAATGTCTCTACCTTCTAGGATATCTGTGAAATCACCAATCTCCTCATCTGAAGCCATTTGAAGAAATGCTTCATGGACTAATTTCCCAAATTGCCATAATTTAACTCCTTCACTTTCTTCCCCTCTTACAATAATAGGAATGAAAACTCTATTCTTTGGATCTAATTTCTTAGCCAGCCTCCAACTTTCACTATCATTCGATTGACGAAGTTGCTTTACAAACTCTGAAATTGGATCTTTATCTCCCCAATTCAATGGTGAAGCCATTGTCATTTTAGGACCGATACCATAATAGAATTTCATTTCTGTAAATGGGTTGTCTTTGTAAAATTTAGAGGGAACAACTCTAATTACTTGTTTACCAATTGAGGGTTTGAAGAATAGATTCTTCTTATCTCCTCCTCCACTTTTCTTTTGGGATTGACTGTTTAGTGTCTCCAAACGTTGTTTAATAACATCTAAATTCATAATGTAACTTTTATATTTAACTTGATTGAATATACGAAATTTACCTCACTAATCCAAATTATAATTCAATAATTTTGTGGATTTTTGTTCTCAATTGCTTCAACTCATCGTGACGAGTTAGAAGAATTGTGTTACGGTAATGTGGCCAAACTATTGGGAATTTGGTGTCAACAACCCCATCATTCAACTTCTTAATTAACTCATTCAGAGCATTAATTGTGTATAAGGTGTTGCTTTCTTTCTTCCTATGAACTAGGATTGTATTTGAAGGAATATTTTCAAGATTTACCTGATCAATATTGTAAGTACAAACATACTCATCAGTATCTCTTATTTGTAGAACAAATATCTTATTATATAAAACAGTGTACTGGGATTTAATGCTATCGATTAAATCATCCAACTCATCTAAGGTTGTAAAAGTACAAAATAATTTATTATTCAAGTTGTTGAAATTTAAGGTAGAAAACTCATTAAAGTCATCTATCTTATACGTATTGCCTACTTCTTCAAAATTTGTAATTGTCTCCATAACTCATTTTTGTTTTTAATTTGTATTTCTTAAATACATCTAAAATTAATTGGTATAACTCTTTTTCATCTTTACTAAAATCTAATAAAAAACTATCATAAGTATATAATACTATTTTGGTTTTCTTGCCTCTCAGTATTTTTATCACATCCCACAAGATACGAACATTCATTGCGGTCTCCAAGCCTTGTAGCAAGTAATTCAACAGCTTCTGTGGGGTCATTTCACTTACTTCCTCCTTCTTTATCCTCCACTCAGATATTGGGACTTTAATTTCCCCCGCCTCATTAAATTCTTTCCACAATACATTAACATACTCCGTAACTTTCCTAAAAAATTCCAGATCTTTATACTCATCAAATACTCCTCCATATAGTTGTTTAAATGTTATTTCCTTAGCTTTATTATAATCAACCCCATACATCTCACTAAAAGATTGATGTATGTCATCACATCCAAAGTCATACTTAATTAGCTTTGCTAGTAATGATGGATGATATGCTCTTATGTCTAACTCAAGGAAGATGTCATTTCTTGGAATGAAGCACTCTCTATCATTATTCTTCTTACTAAGAGCAGCGTAATTAACTCCTTTGAATTTGTTGGAGGGTCTCCTTGTTAAGGTTTTGAAGTTATATTGGGTGAAGATGTAGTCGGAATCTGGTAGGTAAAATGCTTCCGCGAATTTACTTCTATTAATTCGTATACCACTCCTTTCGAGGGCGTTGAATACCATTGGGGCTTTGGTATTGAAAAACATGTTGAATTCTCCATCGATATTTTCTTTTAATTTTGTAAATAAATTGCTACAATACTCATAATGCTTTGCAATAGGTATAAGTCTGTTTACATCCTTTCTATTAGGTCTCATCTTATTAAACCACGAGTAAATCTGCGGTAATTCATGTATATACGTAGGTGAGTGTAATGTTATGTCATAAGTGTTTTTATGAATAAAATAATGCAACGATTCCTTTTTATCCCGAACATATATGCTATTTATTTCGTTTAAAACGCCCAATACATTGTCTATACTAACCGACAACGTTTCACTATGTGTAATGGGCACAATAAATCCTTTTGTCTCATCTAACGGTCTAATGTAGACAGCACATATGTTATTTATGCAGGGAT
>TARA_R110000772_G_scaffold181776_2_pt1 | contig 13416 bp, 11 predicted proteins | sample TARA_R110000772 | Tara Oceans TARA_R110000772 (sample SAMEA4397948) | marine metagenome | biome: Polar Biome; feature: [SRF] surface water layer (ENVO:00010504); material: water (ENVO:00002006), including particulate matter (ENVO:01000060) such as... | depth 5 m | reverse complement strand
CTACTTCCTCTGTCTGCGATCAAGAAATGTCTCTGCCGTCACAGCGGCGTCGAGTTTCATTTCGATCTGGTTAAGCGCAAGGATAATCCCATGCGCCGCTTCGCGGGCCTCTACGTCAGAGGCCACGCTGTCTGTGAAGACCTTTATCTGGTCATCACGAACCTCTTGCACAAAAGACATAAACGCGGTGTCAGCCTTTAGCCGCCGTGCCTCGTCTGCCTTTATGCGTATCTCTGTTGTCACTGCGGCATCCCTTGAGCCATGCCGCCGATCATGCGGACTTTATCCTGCTCGGCCTGCACTCTAGCCACATCCACGGCGGTTCCATATTGGCCGTAAATCTTAGCCGCATCGACGAGCAAATCTTGCGCCATCTTATCACGCTTGAGATCGTCTTCGGAAGCCGCTTTCTGGGCGTCAAGTTGCAGTTTTGCCATGTCGGTCTGCGCCTTCGTCTGTGCCTTCATCTGCTCCGCTTGCAGGAATGCTGCATTAGGATCAGATGCTTGGCCCTGGGCCGCTTGCGCTTGCTGCTGCATCTGCAACATCTGTGCCTCAATCTCTGGCGTGATCGGCGCGAAGTAGCGGTCAGCGTTGCGAACACCAGAAGCCGCCAGCAAGTCTGCCAGCGTGTTGCGGATGTTGGTCATGGAGACGAGGCCGTTCATCGGGCCGTAGGTCTGGTAAACCATCGTCTGCATTTGCAGTGCTTGGTTCAGGCCCATCATCTTCTCTTCCTCGCGGCCAGTGCCGAGGCCGACGTTGATTGAGACGTCCATGGAGCCGTCCCAGACGCGCGGATCAACGGGGATGAACGAGCCGTTGAGGCGCATCATCTGCTCCTCGTCCACGTTCTTTGAGTAGAGGCGCAGCATGATGCCGAACAGATCACGCATCCCGTCAGCCAAGTTTCGCACCATAACCTCAACCTGCCCAGCGGCTGCCTGCACGGTGGCCGTGACTGCTGCCTTGGTAGTTGACTGCATGGCGTCTGGGTCGAGGCCCATAGACGCCCGTGTGACGCCTGTCTTCTGCTCTACGAGGCCGTCGAGGTAACTCAGAGCGCCGAGCGTCTGACCAGCCACGAATGGCACTGTGAGGTCTTGCACAGCGCCTGCCTGACGCATCCTAACCAAGGCTCCCACCTCATTATTGAGGAGGTCGTCTATATCAACCTGTCCGTCTACAAAAGCCAATCTAGGGTTGTTGGTCATGGCCACGTTGTCGAGGATGCCGCGCAGGATGGATGTAGCGGCGTCCTGATCATCCATAACGATCTCGGCCAATGAGCGGCCATAGAAGGCGTGTGGCTCTGGGTCGATCTCAAACTTGGAGAATGGGATTTCGTCGCAGGGTTCGTAGTCCAGCATCTCGTAGGCCGTGCCGCCGAGCGTAATCTTGTGCAGGACTGGCACGCCCGTGCCGTCTGCGTCGATCCGCATGTAGGCTTCGGTTACGGTGACGTTCTTCATTGCAGGGTCTTGAGTATCCTCGTCCGACAGGTCCGAATCGTACCCACGGCGCTCGAATACCTCAGCCTCAGTCATCTCTGAGCCGCTGTCAAAGCTGTCCAGCTTCGTCACGTCTTCAGGATCGAAGCCCATAGCGATCAAGTCGCCAGCGCGCATCTCAGTGCGGTGGGCGACGATGTAGGCGTCTTTCATGTTCCGTGCGTCACGGTTGATGAAGAACTCTTCTGGCGGCACGCTGTCGATCCGCATCTCGCCCTTGTCTTCCTGACGGCTGATCTTGACGCTGTGGACAGGCATCTCGACTTCCATGCCCATCTCGTCAATGGACATAGAATACTCAACTGTGTGCTCAATAACGCTCACAGTGTCGTCATCCAGAAGGTATGTGTACTCGTCGTCAGACAGGTCTGAGAACGTGTAAATCTCCGCGTGTGGCGTCATCAGCCAGTACGCCTTAACGATGCCCTGCTTCTTCACCAGAGCGTCGTGGAAGGCGTCATTGAGAACACGGTAGCCGTTGAGGCGCGTGAACTCATGGTGCATGAAGGATGTGGCCTGCTCGGCGGCTGCCACGTCCTCTGGACCTTTGGGCGTGTACTCGACGGGCTTGGCTGTGCTCAGGAAGATGCGCATTAGGCTTGGCTTCACGGCCCGTACGGTATCCCGTACCTTTGTCGCCACAACCTTGCTGCGGCCATCCTCATGGCCGATGTCTACTTCGCCATCGTAGTAGCGCTGGGCTTTGATGCGGTCATCGCTGATCTCGCCCTCAATAAAGTCCACTGCGTCGTTCATGGCGTCCTGAACGATGCTCTCAATCTCACGCTCAGACTTCGGCTTGATGCCGCTGTCCGCAAGATCGTCGGCTTCGTCCATTGGGCTTTCCATCTCGCCCTCAAGCATGGATGCAATCATGTCGTCTTCGTTCATGTCTTCGGGTTCCATGCGTTAATCCTTTATTGGTCGGACATCGGATTTATTCCGATGCGAAGAGGCTCGCGGGGAACCATAATGGGCTGATCCTGATCCCCAGATGCTTCCTCATTAGTACCAGCTACAGAGCCGACAATATATGGGGCTAGTGACCTTTCCAGCCGTGCTAGGTTTTTGGGGTTTGAGATGTCCAGAAGCATGGTCCTCATGAGTTCTGAGTCTTGCACGGTGTCAAGCATCAACTGCTGAGCCTTGGAGTTCGTGAGGCCTTCGAGAAGGCGCTGCGCTCGCCCAGATGCTAACTGAGCAGACTGAAGACTGCCACCCATACCGCCGCCCAAAGTAGAGCCGTAACGAGCAGCCAAAATGCGACTAGCTACAGATATAATCGCGTTTGGTTTGAACAAAGGCATACCTTCGCCTAAAGACGACAGAACGCGAGCCTTGTCCAGTTTCTCAAGCTCTTTTGAAATTATACGCACGTTGGACATTTCCACCTTAGATAGAGCCTGCTTTGCAATCCCACCCAAAACATCATCACTCAAGGCTTCTGAAAGATTTGTCCCGCGCAATTCTGAAGTTGCTCCAGCATCACTAACAATGTCGCGTATTTTGAGAGACCGATTAATCAAAACATTACTGACAGCCCGCTTAATGCCATCCATCGCAGCCCCAGTTTTATCTTTCTTCGCGGAAGCAATGAGGTTTGACATTGCCTTCCGTGGGTCTTGCGCATTGATAACAGCATCAAGTGCATTTTTGACAGGCTTCGACTGAGCGAATTTAGCAGATGTGCTCTGCTTGACTGCGCTGGAAAGCTCAGATGTGCGGGAAGTTGCGTCCCGCAGCTTGCTCTGGCTCGCTATAGATTGCTGAATTTCAGCCCGAACATTGGGAAACTGATTCAAAATCCTTTGATTCGCTCCCAAGAAACTTTCAGCCGCCGTGGCAGAAAACTTACGCCCAGAGAAAACCTTATCATTAAAGATGTTGCGCAAATAGTTCGCAGTAGCATTGCTGGCTTCACCAACTTCTGGGACACTGTCAGTCGCCGCCGCAATATCTCGCTGCGCTATTGAGCCAGCGTCGCCGCCTGAACCGATTGTGCGCCGGAGGGTAAGGCCTTGGGGAATAGCGTCCTCGCCACGACCAGTCCGTTTAAGCAGCTTCCCTGCTGTTCCACGCGAGAACTTGTCGTGCATCTGTCGGCTAAATGTTCGAGCCTCAACAATCATTCTGTTGACATCAGTGTCGGGACGAATGCTGTCTAGGTCTTTTAGAATTGCGTCTGCAATACTGTTAGAAATTCTTGCTAGGTCTCTATTCACCTTATCCCCAGACATAGCGCTCCTAGCAATATCACGCATGGCTGTGTACAGAGAGTTTATTTCATCAACTCTGTCAGTGCCTGTTTCTTGAGTTGCCTTCAAAAAGTCAGATGCCTCTGGCGGCAGATTGCCTTTTCCAATCCGCGTAGCGCTAGCGGCCAACGACTGAATTGTTGAACGAACACCAGACACGTCGACTTCAACGTCTTCTGGTATTTTGTCCCAGAGCATTTTCTGGTTTGCTTTGGCTATATCTTCTGCACGACGCAATTCTTTGGCAACGACTTCACTCGCTTGAATGCTGTCCATTCCAGACTTGGGTATTTTTTTCTCAGCAGAAGCCCTAGCCGCAGCGATGTAGTTGTCAAGTGTGTCAGCAAAGTCGGCTTGGCGCTGAGCAATAAATGCCTGCGCGTCCTCAACACGACCACCTATTTCAAGCCCCTCACGGGCAGCAGTTTCTGCCTCAAATTGTCTCTTTGAGATTGCCTCTGCTACTTTCGGGTCTTTCTGCATCGCAGCACGTTGCAGCTCAATGAGTTTTGCCTCACCAGTTTGCTCTGCTGGGCTTAATCCCAGAATATTGTCATTTGGGTCAATTCTTCTGCCCGCTTCAGCGGCCCGCTCAGCACCACCCGAAAGCTCGCGTAAACGCTCCGTAACTAAGCGCCGAGCGCCAGTTTCTGTAAATGGAGCAACGGCAGCGGCTCCCATCTTTACACCAGTGCCGACAACTGGCGATGCCAGCACAGCTTTAGATATGCCGCGACCAGCCATCTTTGTTGCTGGAACAACCCCCGCAGGGGTTAGGCCTGCAAGGAGGCCAACAGCCTGCTGGACAGGTTCGCTGTAACCTCTACGTTCAGCCTCACTTGCACCACCAGCAGCGGCCCCGCCAGCAACAAGCTCAGCACCAACAGCCCCTTTTGTCGCCATTTGAGGCGCTACGGTTTTCGCAATCTGACCTATTAAGCCAGGGGCTTGCTGTAAACCCTGTGCCACTTTAGTGATTGGGACGACAGAGCCTGCTGCTGAGCCTGTACCATACGCAATATTTTGCAAAAAGCCTTCAGGGTCTTGCTCAGCAATATTTATGCCCGACGCTTCCATAGCACTTTTAAGCCCAGTGGCTGCTGATCCAGTGTATTGGTCAAAGGGGTTTATGAAGTCCACCAAGCCGCCAGCAGTCTCTGCTATGCCGCGATTAAGTTGTGCCATAAATCCTTCTTCGCCAACAAAAGATTCATCCACCTCTGGCTGGCCTTCAGACTGGATGCGTCTGATTTCCTGCGCAAAAAGAGCTGCGTCCGCTCTAGCCTGATCATCGCCCTGCTGAGCTAAAGCATCGGCTTTCATGAATCCGTCTTGTAGGCGGTCTAACTCACTCATTCGTAATTCTCCAAGCGCTTAGCTACATCTGGGCGGAGTGTCGTGCCGTTAGGTGAGGTTGGGCTTTGGGGAGCAAGCCCCTTTAATAGAGATTGGTAATCCGCCAACAGAGGGGTCAGCATAGAGATGCTTGTCTGTGCGGCAGCTTTGTCAGTAGGTGAGAAGCGGCCCCCTACGACGCGATTGGCCGATTCCAAAGACTCCTTAATTGCTCGTACCATGTCTTCGGCCTTGTCCAGCGCCTTGCTCGGACCCATCCCCAGCTCACCTGGCTTGATGGTCAATTTTTCGATCTTGTCTCTGGTCAGGTTGGATGGCCGCCCTGGGAACTCAGAGGCAAGACCAAGCGAAGTCCTTGTCGACAGTGCGCTAAGCACCGAACTGGCCTTGGCGATCTTGTCGGCAGGCTGCCCCGCCCCAAATGCGTCAACAACAGTGTTTAATACATTGGCACCAAACCCACTAAGGCCTAGCGCGCCCTTAGGGTTCGTACCCTCAAACACGCCAGCCCCATCTCCTTCAGGCTGCACAGGTTCTTCTGTAGCTGGAGGGACCGCTTGCTGCGTAAGCAGTTCAGCCTTGTCGACAATGGTTGCAGCTCCAGTGACAGGGTCTCTAGATACCACTAGGCGGCCATCCACAATCCCGATGGCAATATGCTCTGGAACTCCAGTACTCTTCAGTCTTGCGATTTGTTCTTCTTTTGCTGTCGTTTTAGGTGGCTTCGTCATTTCGGCTTCGTATGTATCTAGGCTGATTAGCCCACGGTCAAAGTCAGCCTTTAATTTAGCTGCATCAGTATAGGGTGTAACCTTCTCTGGCTTCGCGAATGCTATCTTCAGCGCATCTGTAGCAGCACCTCCCGCCTTTATGTATTCAATCGCAGAATTTGCTTGCGGCGTCCCCATCTTGCCGAGCATCTCAATCGTCTTGTTCTGCGCCTTCGCTTCAGTCCGCTGCTTGGCAACGCTATCGGCAATCTCTTCCATGCCCATGATGCCCATGCGCCCGAAGCCCTGCGCCAGAATAGCCGCCGTGTCTTTGAAGCTGTCACGATTGTAGAAGCGCTGGCCTGTCTCGCCTTCTGCGCCTTCTTCCATTTTCTGCATGCCGAGGGAGCCAAGTAGGCCGCGTGGCTTCTGTTCTTGCTGCATCATTGAAGCGGCTCCTTGTGTGCCTGTAGTCGGTTGGGGAACTTGACCAAGAAGTGAATTAGCCATCAGTTCCCCGTAAGATGTTTCATCGCCAAAAAATGCAGAGCTTGCCCCGCGATCTTTACCCACCCCGTGAGGTGCGATTAGGCGGGCGTTATCCAGCCCGCCGAAAGCGGAGCGATAAAGTTCCGCAAACTCGGCGGGGTTCTCCTGCACAGCGCGCTGCATAGCCTCGTCATCATTAAAGAACGGCTCGGCGTGGATCGTGTTCGCCACGCCGCGCTTATTTTCCGCACGCGTCCGCACACCCCTAACAGGGTAACCAGTAATTCCGTACTTATTTGCGAATCCAGCGACAAGCTGGTTATATTTCTCCGCAGCAGCCCGCACGCTAGGGGACGCATTATTAGGTATAATCACCTCTGTCCCTCGCGCGCCGCCGTTTGGCGAGGCGTTGAAGTCCATTGAGATATTCATCGCATCTGACGAGGGTCGGTACTTTGCCCGCGTACCCGGCGATATGTAGAAGTCTGCCATCAGGCGACCTCCGTCGCCAGCCCGCCGTAGTTGACGCGCAGGAAGCCGTCTGAGCCAAGCTCAACGAGATGCGGATGCGTCTCCTGAAGCTCTTGAGCCATGACGCCGACTGTCGGCTGCTTCGGATCGGCAATGCGCTTGCCGTCTTCATTCCAATCCCACGAGTAGACGTTGATGCCGTTCTCTTTGCCGAGGTGCTTGATGTTAGTCTTGAGGCGGACGTCTGAGGCGTAGGCGCTTGCCGCAAGCGACAGGTAGTCGAACAGGCCGGGGTTTTTGCCTTGCGTTGTCGTTGACTGATTAGGCTGCGCGCCGAGAGCCGCGAGAGGCAGCGACAGGGACTGCTGCGGTGCGCCCATGAAGCCACCATACTGACCGCGAGCCGCGTCAATGAGTGTCTGCTGCAAGCCTTGCTGCATGAGACCCTGCTGCATTTGGTTCTGGTTAATCGTCTGACCAGTATTGAACGCCTGCTGGCCGAGTTGGCCCATCTGCGACGCCGCACCGAGACGCTGCTGAGCGCCGAACTGATCAGCCTGCATCTGGCGGTCTATGTCTTGCCCCGCGAGCTGCTGAGCGTTCTGGAATCCAGCCTGACGGAGGCCAGAAGCAGTGCGAGCCGCCTGATCAAGAGCGGCACGATTTGTCTCGGATTCTGCAATGCCGTGCCGCGATCCGCCGAATGCCCCGCCAGCACTGGCCTGCGCACTCATTTGGTTCTGCTGCATGAGGCGACTGCGCTCAAGGTCAGCGAGAGATTGATCGACCACTTGGGTTTCGTATGGGTTGGTGTATCGGCTAAGGTCTCGTCTAGCGATCTGACCAACTTTCGGCTTATAGCCCATGCCCGCCTGCGTACCCAGCATGGCCTGCTGTAAGCCGCCCGCCGCCGCTTGGTTCACGTTGAAGTTGCCCTGCGGAGCCATAGCCATGCCGCCGCCCTTACCTCCTGATGATCCTGCCATTACACTATCTCCTTGTTCACTTTAGGCAGGAACACTTTGCCGATCATGCGGCAGGTTGGGTGTCCGACTACCATCAGAGCTTTGCCGAATATGTTTGACTTGTATTCACTTGGGCGCATGACGTGCGCCATCTCTGCTGCCCATGCTTTTGCAACTGGCGAAACGATTGCCAAGGCCACCTTAGAGCCAAGACTGTCGCCCTTTATATACTCTGCAACCGAAGTGGCCCACAGGCGGTAGCCGTCGCCCAGCATCGGGTCTTCACGGTTCACGCGTAGGCCAAACTCGGCATCCAAGGCATACATTTCATCCGACAAGCGGCCCAGCTTATGCAGGGCCGTGCAGATGACTTTGTCGCCGCCAGGGCCGTCACCACCTGTAACGGCGTTTGCCACATCAGAGACTTTGCCGCCGCCCTGAAATGCGCCGCCCTTGACCGCTTTTCCGCCGCCGTCTCGCATATCTCCCACGCTAGTGTAACCGCCGAGCATTCCACCGACACCACCGCTGCCGCCAAAGTTGCTTTGCCCCTGATCAGCGGCACCGCCATAATCCCCGACGCTGACCGATGACATAGTCTCCTCCTCTGCCTTACCACCGTAAGGAGCGTAAGGAGCGTCACCGTAAGGAGCGCTTGGCGCTGCGCCTGTTACAGGGTCGATAAATGGAGCCGTCAGGGCGTCATACTGTCCAGGGCGCTCTCGCCGAAGCTGTGCAAGGGACTGCTCATACAGCGGAGCCGAGGAGTAGCCTCTCACGCCATTTGCGTATGTCGTAGGCTCTGGCATACCGCCACCCGTTCCGCCACCCACTCCGAAGGCTCTTGCCATGTCGGCAGTGTTCTGGAAGGACGCTTCCTGCATAGGCGTGAAAGCCGCAACGTCTGGTCCGTAGTAGGGCGTGTAACCAATTTTTGCCAACTCATCGGCTCGCGCCAGGTTAGCCCGCGCCGCGTCCTCAATGTATTGAGGAACTTTTACTTCTGAAGTGGTTGAACCACCCTTGCCGCCTGACATCAGCCGAACTCCTTAATGTATGAGGCGTGCTGAGCTTCCCAGCCATGTGCCCTTAGTGGTTTCTTCCAGCCAAATCGGCCAGACATTGTAAGTGCGCTGCAACCTTGAGCCTTTGCCCAGTCTATCACGTCGCCGTGCATATCCAAAATCTGCTCCAACTCGCCGCCACCTAGAAATACGTTGAGTACACGTTTCTTCGGATATACCACAATTTCCGTTACAATACACCCTTTGGGCGTTGGCCACAACTGAAGCACGCCCTTGTGCAGACCATCAACAATGTCTGCAAAGTCGTGAGTGCCGCCAGAATACTCAAGGGCGGCCTCAATCCATGGCTTGCAGCGTTCTAGCTCGTTATCCATGCAGCCTCACTATTGATAAGGTCGCAGCAGGATTTGCTGGGGAAAATGCCGTCGCAGCAGACGCTTGCAGTGTTCCGCTAGTGCTATCCACCGCCCACATCAGTTCTACATAATCATTAGCGACAAGCTGAAGTATTGTAGACCTTGAAACCGCAAGGGTTGCATTATTACTGTGCAGTGAATTTTCCATGGTTGAGTGGGGGACATCAACACCATTTATTCTAAACCAAAAATAAAACGTAAGCGTCGAAGCTGATGATGAGGCAATCTGCGCAGCAAATGAAACGAAGAACTGCCCGCCTTCAGATACAATTAAGCGACTAGCGGGAGTGCCTGCTGCAATTCCAGAAGCCAAAGTCTGTGTAAATGTTAAAGCATAAGCAGTGTTAATTGATGTTGCAGTTTGGTCAGTGCTAACAACGCCATCGTAGTGGCCATCCTCAAGCACGATCTGACGCCACTCGCCATTCTTACTGACAACGGGATACTGGTTGACGCGATCCCACATGATTGTGCCATCGTCGGCTGCACTCTCGCCACCCGTCTGCTGAACAAGCGTCGAGCGAACTTGGGAAAGGTGCTGCATGAGGCGTCGGCCCCATGTCTTCCAATCGTCGCCGTATGGCTCTGGTGCGCGCTGCTGCTGGGTCATCGACGCCCGCCTGCGATTGCGTCAATACGGTTCACGCCCACGCGCCAATCGGACAGGCGCTGCCCCTCAACGCGCATCCGCACCTGACGCCCAGTAAAGCGCAGGCTGGTTGGGTTGCTCATGCTGTAGGGGCCGTAACTGCGCTCAGTTCCTTGGGGATAGAAGCGTGTCTTGAATGTCACATCGACATCGCCCTGCGTCTTCTCGTCTGGAAGCATCTCAACGACGCTGATGACCTGATCGCCCGATCCAAGCATGAATGGCCCAGTCTCGGCGAATGGCGTCAACCCGCCGTAGTCAAAGCCGATCTCATGCTCGTAAATCTTATTGTCGGTGGCAGAGACCATCATCGGCTGCCTGAATGCGCCACGGTCAAAGCCCGCCGTGCGGTCAAGATCGCCAGTGTACCATGTATTCTCAATATAATTGTACGTCGCGTAGCGGTCATTCTCAGTTGATGCAGACGACGGGTAGAACCAAGTAATCTCGCCAAACATACTGTTTGAGACGGCGAATGCCTTGCTCACTTGGGCCTTATTTATGTCATTGAACACATAGTCGGAAACGTCCGATTGAAGCTCCTGAACCGTGCTGCCCTGATATGTGTAGAACGACTGAGCGCCCATCCAAAAAGCGCCCGCGTCAACAACCGCGACTGCCTGCTTTGCTGCCAAGCCGCAGGACGTGCCGACACGCTGAATGCCGTAGACGTATGGAGGGCCAATATAGTTTGCAGCGTGCGCGTCACGGGTTGTAAGCAACAGCGTCTGGCCGCGAACACTAACGCCAGCCATCAATGCCCCTGACGTGCTCAGCTCAAGGTCGCCCGCCTCGTTTGTGGCGGAAGGTGTCCATGTGTTGTTGTCTTCGCGATCTGACCACTGCACAAGTCGAGGATTTCCGCCCGCACCGAGGGCAAACAGGAAGCGCTCTTCTGTTACGACGATGCCACGATTACCCGTTGGCGCGTTGCTCAAGACTGCTGCGACGGTTCCAGTGTCAATCTGCCACTCGTAAATCTTGCCGTCGTCCTCGTTGCAAGCCAGAAGGTATTCGCCCCAACTGCTCAAGTCCCAGCTCGTAGCTGGCTGGATGCGGGACGTATCTGGACGAGCAACGCCGTACCCAAACGACCCGTAGAAGTTGCTGCCATACCCAGTGTAGGCAAGTGCATCTTCGCGACCCGCCGATAGGCCCGCAGGGGTAATGTCAGACTGCGTGCCAGACGCATTCCAGACGTAGAGCTTATTGTATGATCCAGCGGCAATCCAGCGGCCACCACTGTTGTCCCCCCATGCCAGCATACCACGGAGCTTGTTTGCGCCCGCAGTGTCTGAGCGCGTGCGCCATCCGCCGATTGGGCGCATAGTGCCATCAACCCAGCGGACAAGGTTTGCGTCACGCCAGCGACCCATGCTCTGCAAGTCCGTCCCGTTGCGATAGACGCCCGCAGGAATTTTTAGATCAATTAAAGCCATGTCTGCCCCTTGGGTGCTGCGCTGCCGCCAATATAGCACACTGCGGTAGATATACAAAAGCCCCGCACAGTCGCAGGGCTTTTGCGTGATTTAGGACTCCAGAGCTGTTAGTCGGGCTTCCATAGCCTCAATTTTGGTAAGTGCTTCTTGCAGTGCAGCAGTAAGCAGTGGCACTAGCTTGCTCTGGTCAATTCCTTGGTGTTCAGGCTTGCCATCTGCATCCACGGCGTCCTTCGTGCCTGATACAGCTTCAGGTACAACCTCCTGTGCCTCATGTGCAAGGAAACCGTCAACACGTGTGCCGTCTGAAAGCCACGCGAAGTTCACTGGGTTCAGTGCTTGGACACGGTCAGATGCACCTGTCATTGGCTGTGCGTCAGTTTTTAAGCGGTAGTCTGAGGAGGTGTTATATGATGTGGATGAACCGCTTGTTTTAATAGAACCGACAACACCGTTGTCGTTTGCAAACTCAATCTGCGCTTTTGAAACGGTGCTTCCGAGTCGTGAAATGTAAACCGCCGCGCCATTAGTGCCACTAGCTAAATCCACACGGAGCTTTGCAGCCCTGTCCGTGGCAGTCCGATTGATCAGCAAGTTACCCGATGAGTCGATGCGCATGGTTTCTGACAAAGTTGCCGTGTCATCTGCGGTTACGCTAAACGCAAGCGCAGAGCCTTGAGCAGAACCTGCTGTCCAACCCTGATCTGCATGAATCTTAATGGCTGCTCCAGAGTATTCTGCATACGTTGAACTGTCAGCAGAGCCAAATTCAATAGAGCCGCCCCCCTCCGTATCGGAAAGGTTGCCAGATGTTACCTGCCGACCTACAAATATCTTTGCCTCCGCACCACTAGAGGATACGGAAAGGTCCGTTGCAGGCGAACTCGTATTAATCCCCAAGCGATTGTTCGTGCTATCGATATGTAAAGGCGCACCGTTACCCAAAAGAGTGTCAAGGTCGTCAAGGTTGTCGTTGATTTTGCCGCCCCAAGTGTCCTCGGATGCGCCTACTTCTGGCTTAACAAGCCCGTAAGTCGTTGTAGTCGTGTCAGCCATGTTATTCTCCTATGCGGCGTCGGCCCAAGTTTCACTTGCTGCCGAGGCTGCGTTCCAATCCGTCGATGTGGGGGAAGACGCAATCCATACCTCGGTCGCGTTAGCGGCATCTTGCCATATTTCAGTCGCAGGATCAACTGGCGTCCACGTCTCTGGCGTGCCAGCCTCTGGCTCCCATTTCTCAATCGCATTGCAGACAGTGCTGCAAACAGCACTAATGCTACCCGCGCTAAACTGCACGCGGGTGACGGTGGCGTCAACTGTAGAGGCGCAATTCGCGGTGGCGTCGCAGACATACAGGAACACAGTATTGACACTAACAGCCGCAGAGGCCGCCGCAGAGCCGCCACAGAGGCGCACCTTGGTCGCTGCGGCACTCACACTAGCCGATGGCGCAGAAGCCGCCTCAGAGAGCCTCACACGCAGTGCAGCGATGCTAGTGCTGGCAGATGCAGACGGTGCGGCGCTTGCGAGGTTAATCTTCTCGGCAGATGCGGATGTTGTAACGGATGTTGCAACAGTCGCAGCGCCCTCACGCACGCGCTGGGCGTCGGACGTCGTGCTGGATGACGTTGAAACAATCGAAGCAGCGCCAACCAACGTCACCGCAACAGCGGCAGTGGAACTGGCTGTGACAACAGTACTGGCGGCTACCTTTACGGCCCCGTCAACGCCAAAGGCTCTGACACCGTATGCACCAGTGCCAAAGCCCGTTCTGTAGACCGTGTCGGCCATGGTTTAATCCAGCGTGATGTCGAGATCACCAGCAGGGACGCGCAAGACGTCGCCCGTGTCGATAACCTTGGATGTGGTCAGCGCTGCGTAGGCGATCAAGTTGCCGCTAGTAGAGGCATCGTAGACACCCACATGGCTGACAGTTCCGTATGTCGCCGTGGCCGTCGGGAACTCAATGGCCGAAGTGTTTGAGGCTGTGTTGCCTGACACGGTGAACGCAACAGTCTGGCGGGCGTATGCCGTGCCAACCGTTGTGACCTCAGTGCCGCTGCCGTCTTCGTCAGGGTTTGACGTAAACAGGGCAAGATGCCACTCGGAGGGGCGCGTAGCGCTACCTGT
>TARA_R110000772_G_scaffold218161_1_pt1 | contig 13449 bp, 18 predicted proteins | sample TARA_R110000772 | Tara Oceans TARA_R110000772 (sample SAMEA4397948) | marine metagenome | biome: Polar Biome; feature: [SRF] surface water layer (ENVO:00010504); material: water (ENVO:00002006), including particulate matter (ENVO:01000060) such as... | depth 5 m | reverse complement strand
CGTTGACTTGCTTCACCGAACCACATTTCGACCACACCATTATCAACGACAACAGCATACCGCCATGAACGAGAACCGAAACCAAGATTGTCTTTGGTTACCAACATGCCAACATCTTTTGTGAACTTGCCACTGCCATCAGGAATGACTTGTACATTTCGCAACTCTTGATTGTCTGCCCAAGCATTCATTACAAACGCATCATTCACCGACATACAATAGATTGCATCAATACCCAACTCCTGAAACTCTGGAAACATCTTCTCATAGTTTGGCAGTTGTTGGGTTGAACACGTAGGTGTGAAAGCACCGGGCAGACTGAACAGAATAACTCGCTTGTTCGCAAAGTAATCTGCCGTAGTTTTATCTTCCCACTCACCAAGAACTCGTGTCTTGAAAGTTACGTCAGGTAGTTTATCACCCTTTCTCATAGTCGCTTTACCTTATAAAAATTAATGTGATCGTTCCAGTTATTGAACGTCTGTCTAATCGGGCAGAAGAACTGTCCATTGTATGGGGGTTGGGTGGTGTCCTTATGGCTAAGGTTCAATTCAGTTTGTCGCATGCTGTTCTCCAATGTTGAAATATTATATATAAACGCATCTTACTCTCGAAAAATTATGTCTCTCTTACAAACTATGGTTCTGGAAAAATACGTACCCATTGCAGGTAAAACTTACTATCTTTATCGCAACTTCAGTGGTAAACTTTTTGTCACTGATGATGTTATAATAGCAGGTGAAAAGATTGGTCATTTAGTTTGGTCTAATCCTTCCGCTTGAACCAGCAAATGTGTACTGTCCTTTCACCTCGATGAACTTTTGCTACCGAGTGTGTCATAGCGGTATCATACAGCAAAGTTTTACCTGGTCCTAAATTCGGTACTACTACTGGTTTCGTCCAATGATCCTTTTTATCTTTTTTATTCGGTACAGATTCGTATATAATAGACTCTCCACCAACAAGACCAGTAGTTTTTATAAAAGTTACAGCAGTACTATCGGATACCCTAGTGTCATCTCTATGTGCTATAGTATATGAACCAGTAACATATTTTAGAAAATATGACACGTGTATCTTTTTGTTATAATACTCTTCTAAAGAACTACGTAACCATCTAGGACCACGTTGGTTGTACTTATACAAAGCATATAGATTGTAATAATTTTCAGTCTTGTCCCAAGGTATTTTAGATTCAAAATCTCTAAGTTCATCTAACTGATCTTTAGTTATAATTCTATTTACCGAATATCCCATCAGTCTTTCTCTGGACGACCTTCATACCAAGTAATTACTGTTTCAGTTCGAAAACTTCTCCAACCTTGTTTATCTAGACACCACACTACAAGATGGTCGTTGTCTTCTCGCTGCTCTAGAATCTCTGGTACATTGTGCCCAGACAACTCTACATTCAATGTACACGGCATCACTCTCAACTCGCCTGTGTCAATCTTATTGAACTCAACGGTTACTACTCCTGCCTGTGCTGCTTTGGTAAACCCTTTCATATCCATTAGTACGTATCCTCCCAAGAATCCGATTTGTTCACATCATCAAAAAATTTCGCAACTGCTTCTGTACCATCTTCTTTCTTCAATCGTTTAGGATCAACGATAGGATTTGGAATCTGTTTATCAATCAACTGCATTATAAATGCCATCAGAGTATCAGTCATGGTCGTATTATTTCTAATTGCCCAGATATGAAACTCGTCCTTTACTGCCTTCTCAATATTCATAGTGAATAAAGTGGTAGTATTACTGCCCGTACCTTTTATTCCCTTAGCCATTATTCCTCCTATCAAAATAGATTCTTACGTAATATTTTCTGGCAACTGCAAGTATGAAAAGAACAGATGTCATACACACAGTCATCAACAATGCACCCATCTCCATCCAGAGACAGAATAATACCATAACATAATTTAGGGGAAAGTTTACCATGGTCCCCAGAATAGTGTCGCTAAACGACTCTTTGAATGCTTCCCTATTTAAAATCATAATTCGTGATCAGTAACTCTTTTCTATTCTTTTCATCTTTACGGTACATTGTACCAGAATGCATCGTGTATGTCAAGTCCCATTCTAATTGATTCCAGTCTTCGTAAAGATTGCGTAGTTCTTCACTGCTGTTGTATGTTATCATAACATTACCAGCACAGTTGAAACAATCTTTGAAGAACTTTTCGTGGTCGAAACTCAGGTGGTGCTGACCCTTCTTACCGTATAACCCTGACTTGATGTCATAGGGTGGGTCAGCAAAGACAAAGTCATCTTGGTCACAGTCTTCAAGGACTTCGGTGTAATCAAGGTTGGTGATCTTCCAATGCTTTATCAGAGGACCATACCCTTTCAACTTCTGAATGTTAGCAAAGGAGAAATTAGATGCGGATGCCATCTTAGAGAACCCGCTTGACTCGGTTAGTCCTGAAAAAGAACACTTATTGATAACAAAGAAAAGAACAGCAATGTCAAAGGGATCAGTAGCTTCAACGATATTCGTTCGACTTTCGATAAAAAGTTCTCGATGTGCTGCCAGTTTATCTTCATAAGATTCTGCTTTTTGTTTTAGTTCAAAGATGCTGTTATATAGCATTTCTGAATTCTCTTGCAGGGTCTTCCAGAAAGCATAGAGATTGTAATACTTATCGTTCACCCAGACAGGAACATCAAAACGTTTCGAGATGTCTAACGCACAAGAACCACCTCCGAGGAAGGGTTCTCTGTAACGTTTGAATTCTGGTAGGTGTTTCTGGTCGAATATTATTTTGGTGGCACGTGATTTGCCACCGGGATATCTAAGGGGTGTCTTTAGTTTCATCATCTGACTCAAGGGTAAAGGTAAATGTACTAGGAGAATACGAATCCGAATTCAGCAACCATTCGTAAACATCTTTCTCTATCATAACTTCTTCCATTTCCTTTGCAACGTCTTCACGAAACTGTTTGTATGCACAAAAATCAATTACATTATCCACAAAGAGGTGCTCCTTTTACGCGATTCACTCTATCCCATTCTTCTGGGGTAACACCATCAAGACCATACACAAGACGATCACCTGCTAATGCTGTATAGGAAGGGTGAAAGTGACCTGGTGCACCTTGACTGTGTTCAACTTTGTTTTCTTGATCGTGAATGTCTAACTGGATCAGAGCATAGTGCAGAATTTTCAAGATGTCTTTACGTGCATCAGCAGGAGTACCCTTGTTACCGTAACGTTTCGCATACTTGATCACATTGCCCAAGCAAAAACCAGTACCATGCCCACTGTCAATAATAACATCCGTTGCTTGATACTTGTCGGTTGCGTAGTGCTGGTCGTATGTTTGGTCAACATAAGTCTGTAACTCCTCGATTAGTTTTTTCTCATTGAACTTGTAGTTCATTCACACGTCTCCTCAGATCGCTTGTTGAGAACCTATGGTCTCGTTTGTTGAAGTAGATCTCAATGCCTCTGCTGGCACAGATTGCTCTACCAGTAAATTTCTTATCTTTATATTCTGAACCTATTATTCTAACATCAAAGTTGTACATTGTCAAGATGTCTTCGAGATCTTGTTCAGTCTGGTAAGGAATTATTTCATCGACGTATTGAATAGCATTCAGTTGTGCGTAACGTTCTACGAGAGTTTGCACCGGAGAGTTTTTGTTTGCTCGATCAATTGAGGGGTCAACCTGCAATCCACAGATCAAATAGTCGCACTGGTCTTTTGCTTCGCGGAGCATCGCAACGTGTCCTGCGTGGAGCAGATCAAATGTGCTGGCGGTGAATCCTGTAATCATATAATCACCAATTATGAACTACGTTAGACATAATAAAAAAACATGTCATGAAATTTACCCCAACGATTATGGTTCTCACTATTGTAATGTACTTGTCGTAAGGTTCTGTTTTGTCATCAGAGTAACCGCCCAAGGAATACTGCCATATCGTCCAGAGTTTTCGCACTAGTGCCACCGATAAAATTTGTGCTGTCCGATCCTACCAACGGGGACCATGCCTCTGTCGTTGATCCAATTAGGTGTTACGTATGTCGCGTGATAATGTGTTGCACCTTCTGTAATGCCTCTCCAACCGCCTCGTAGTGCCATCTCAGCAACGATCTCAGCATCCTCGTATGAATCTGTCTCCATAGGTTCATCACTCAACCCATCACAGAACCATGAGAAGTGACACATACCACGAACCGGAACCTCATTACCTTTCCAGTTGGTTCGCATCACTGACTGGTTGACAACCTCACAGATGGTGTTAGGGAACAGGTTACTGTCAACTCTGTTCATCACTACATCAGCAACAGCAATGCGCCCAGCAAAGTTATCGCTCCGAGACTCGTGATAAACATTGAGAGCGAGACATTCCAGTTCTTGGACTCTTGCAGTTTCCTCTGCATCTCTTGATCTGCTTGGTACAAAGACTGGTTCTTCTTCAAGTGTTTGAGGTGCCGGTTCAACCGGCGTTGTTGTTTCAATCGGTTTGGGGTTCTCATCAGATCCTCCTAAAACTAGTAACGTGCTGGATACAATCCAGAACGAGAAAAATAACCCAATAAACCATACAGATTTATTCGTCACTCGAAATTTCAGCAACGAGTTCGTCTCTAAGTAATTGAGCCATGGTATCTTCTTCACTGTCTTTACCTTTGTTACTGAATTTAAATGCTAGAGTCATTCTTCTACTGTCACCAGCGTAACATGCATGCCAACAATGATGCTCTGGTTCGTCTTTCCTGCCAAAATAATACCAGCGGCATTGCCATCCTGGTTTGTCTTGTATAGTCACAATTTCATCTTTTGCTTTGTCGTAGTAACGAAAGAATCCATCACCAGTTTCAGACCATGTGAAGAGTAGTTGATAGGCATTAGCATTCCAATTAGTATGCCATCCTGTAAGACCATCGTGTGGGTAATGGACAAACAAAGCAGATGAAGCAGCACCGATTTCTAATGGTAGATCGTACTTACCCCATTTGTAAAAATTGTCAAACCCTTCATAATATTCTGCTAAGTGTTCAACAGGAATGACACGATATTGAAGAGGGTAACCTACATGTGCTTCTGGGTCGGAAAGAAATTTTTCTCTAAGAAATTTTTCTGAAATATAGTTTTGAATTTCTTCACTAGTCAGTTTACCGATGTTACATTGTATTCGGTTGTAATTATAATTATCAATGTCTATCTCACACTCATCGCATGTGTTATGAAAATCTGTTATGATTTTATCGAGCAGAGCGATGATTTTTTTATTGCGTATTGGTACTTCCATATCATGTAAACTTTAGTTGACTAACACGTTCTGTATTTATCCGTTCTCCAACCCTAGAGTTATCAAACACTGGACCTGTATCTTCGACCATCAGAGTTTGCTCTTCTTGATCAACGTCATATAATCTCATCTTGCTTCTATCGACACCGATGATGAAACGTTGGTTCCTGTTAGGGTCATTGTATCGATTCTTCAACTGCTTGACCATCATCTGATTATTCTTCGCTAACTCTTCATTAGAGATCAAAGCAACCATTAGATCTGCGGTTGCAGGTAACCCAAAAGATTCTGAGGTATCTTCTAAACCAGGATCAGAATTACCAAACCCACTTCGTGTTGTTTGTGTCGCAGACATAACCGGAAGGTTGAACTCTACAGCAAGACCTCGTAACTCTTCAGCAATTGTTTTTATATAGGTGTAGGAGTTTATGGACCCACCCATCGCTTTCATTCTAGAACTAGAACAAATATTCAAGTAATCAATAAAGATGATTTGAGGAACAAAGTTCTTCTTTAGTTTCAATTCATTGAGCAACGCTCGGAAGTGACCAGAATGTGCTTGACCCGTAGGATATTCCTTGATGATAAGTTTACCTTGAGTCTTCTCTTGGATCTTACCGATCTTTTTCATGAAGGAATCTTTATCTAAAGTATCTAACTTATCGATAGGTACGTTCAACAAGTTAGCATCGATACGTTCTGCAATACGTTCTTCTGCCATCTCCATAGTGATGTACAAAACATTGTGTCCAAGGGAGAGGCAACTAGCAGCGTGATGACACATAAAGAGACTTTTACCCACGCCCGTACCTGCCAGTGCGATGTTCAGAGTCTTATTGGGAAGTCCACCTTTAGTGATCAAATTGAAGTATTCTAGATCAAAGGGGAGGCGTTCCTCTTGCTCATGGTAAAAGTCGTAGCGCTGTTCAACATTAACTAGATAGTCATGACCTACATTCGTATCAAAACTAACTGCTAGTGCCTTCTGTAACAAATCAGGAATCGCATTCTTAGTAAGTGATGCATTCTTACCATCTAGAATTCCGATGGACTCAAACACAGCATTATAGACTGCTCTTTCCTGACACCATTTCTCCGTCTCGTCAAACAACCAGTCTTCGTTTTCATCTTTGAATGAAAAAATATCTGGGATAACATCCTTGACATGACGTTCCATTTCCGGATTCATATCCAGAGATTGTACACCTAGTAAGAAGGATTCTTCACTAGGAATTTTATTGTATTTCGCTACCAGTTCAACTAAGGTAACAAACAATTTAGAATAGATACCCTGAAAGTAGTCTTTATGTATGAAAGGTAATACTTTACGCATGAACTTTTCATTAGTAATGATATTTCTAAGTACTATTTTTTCGAAGTCTATAATTTGCATGCTAATTTTATGATGTCCCTTTGTTTACATTTTTTAACCATTTATCTAATAATACACCATTAGTAACATAAATGCAACGACTTTTTTCTTCACATAGAATTTGCCACCAACCCACTTCAGCAGGAAAAAGTTCATGGTTTTTATGTAACCGATAAACTTTGTCTGTGTCGAACCTATCTCGCCGGTGAATCATCATATGATCCGCGTGATGATATTCTTCTTCGTAAAACAAAGGTACCCCGACTATAACAGAAGGAGTTTCCCATTGTGTATACGGTGTTCCATGGACGAGCATGTTAGTACGGACGTTGTATTCATACCCCACACCAACACTTTGATCAAGATCGTATGCTTCAGTAATAATCTTGTGCCAAAAGTCATTGTTTTTTAGGGAAGGTTTTACATCGTATCTTGCCCTAACTATCATGTCATATTCTTCTGGAAGATGACACAACAGATCAGCGTGTGCAATTATTTGTTTAGGTCTATTGTACGCTAAATTTCTAAACTCACCGTTGAGGTGATGTTTATCTATCAACCTAATAAAAGGATACTGTGGGTTACTGTCGTATGCAATGTAATCTATTACAGGTTCTTCTGTGGTATAGAATTCCTCATCAATTTCTTCAGTCGATTGACCTTCCCAAGTGTGGAAAAAGAAATCCGCATAAGGGAAGATCGTTCGATAGTCTGCAATATTTTGTAGTGCATTATATCTAACTAAACCAGAGAAACACACAGCTACTTTCATACTATTTTTCTTTTACTACAACAGAACCGTCAGCAATTCCTCTCTCCATGATGTCCTCAAGAATTGTTGCGGCATGGTCTTGGAGAGAGATATCCTCTTCTGTCAAGGTAGAATCCGGAGTAGTGATAATACTGAAGTTGAACTTCAAATAAGGTTCACCAGCATCATCAGCAATGGCGACATTACCGAAGGAGATAACAGTTTCAGTGAAATCTCCTTTCAATATGCGTATGTGCCATGCCTGTGCATTAGGGTTATCTTCTACAGGAACGAGTTCGTAGTCAATACCTTCACAGACTTTATCTAAATCAATCACCTTCTACCTCGATATCTAAATCTATGGTTGCACTCCCTACGGAGAATGCATTCTTCACAAACTCTTGAAACACTTGATCCTCTAGTATACTCGACCAGAAGTTTTTGTCAAGGTCTGCGAGACGATATTTTTTCTCTTCGTTGACTTTCTGATACCATCCATTAGATGGTTTGATAACATGTCCACTTGCCATAGCAACATCAAGTAACCCTGACATCTCATCGATACCACCTTCCCACGAGACAGTGATGGGGATCTTAGACTGCTCTTTGACAAAGCGAGACTTCTCAACCTTGATGACAAAATCATAACCCATGACTTCGGTACCAGTTTTGTTCTGTCTGCGACCAATGATCCAGATGTTGTTTGCTGAGTAGTAGATACCTGTGCCACCACCAACGATATCTTTTGGATACAATCCAATCTCTTTATAAGTGTGATTGACAGCAAGCAAAGGAATGTTCTTCATCGCAAGGTAAGGTGTAGTCATACGGAACAAACCTTTCAATGCCTTGGCACGTGACATATCAGCAACAGACTTTCCGTCCTTGGCATCTTCTAGTTCTTTCTTAGATGCTAGGTTACCAATAGAGTCAATCACGATGATCACATCATCTTCTTTATCCATGTCCTCTAACTGAGCAATAATATCAAACTTCAACTCTTCAACGTCCATGATAGGAACGTGAAGCACACGAGAGGTGTCGATACCAAAGTTGTCGAAGTATGATTGTGGTGAACCAAACTCTGAATCATAGAACAACATGACTGCATCAGGTTTTGCGTTGAGATATGCTGCTGCCATCTTCAATGCGAACGAGGTCTTGAAGTGTTTTGATGGTCCAGCAAGCACTGTGAGTCCTGCTGTGATCCCTCCATCGAGTGAACCTGTCAGTGCCACATTCATCATGGGCACGTCAGTAGGTATCACTTCCTGCTCTTGGAAAAACTCTGACTTGTCCATCTGAGCAGTCAGTTTAATCTTCGAGTTCTTTTTTAGTTTCGCCATTAGCGACATAGTATTTCCTCTAATTCTTGGTACCCACCAATTGGATTACCGTCTATTTTTATTTGCGGAAAGGTAGTTGCACCCACAAACTCTGCTAAGATTTCTTCCTTAGTGAAGTCGATTTCGTATGTTTTATATTCATACTCAATACCCTTTTCTTCACACAGTTTTATAGCTGCGTCACAGAAGGTGCAAGTTAGTTTACCCCAGATCTCAACGTTCATATCAATCCTTTAGGTTTTTATAGTTGATACATTCATCAAGTAAAGGAAACTTATCAGTCATACTAGAAAAGATTTTAGCATCAGTATTCTGAAACTCGCCAGAAAATGCTTTTGATTTTTTGAATGATAATCCTTCTTCTTTCTGTGCACGAATAAAAGTAGGGATAGTAAGAAGTTTTTCTTCTTTGATAGTTGACAACGTTTTCTTTACGATGTTGAAATTACCAGTACCAGTACTCTGTACATAATCATATAGTTGATTATAGAAAGTCTGAGTAACCGCTCTCATTCCAACAATACCAGTCTTGATACAAGCAATATCAAAGTGTGATGCCATAATCATTTTACGATCAAGCATGCTACCGCCTGAGATTAGTCTGCTGTATGATTGAATGCCTTTAGAAGTACCGCCAACTAGATTGATTTGTGATCTTAGCACCTCTCTAATATCATCGTCAGACGCTTCTTCGGGTGCGTAGATAAACCTTTCCTCATTTACACCCGAAAGGATTCTTTCAATAGTATCCCATGGGACAGTAGTCTTCAATACAATTGTCGATCTAGATTGGTTCGAGATCTTCAAACAAGCATCGATAATATTTGCATCATCAAAATCATCTTTATTTAATTTCGCATCTAAGCAAACATAATAAAGTTGTTGAGCAGTATTCTCTAGCGAATCATCAATGGAATCGTATTCGTTGACAACGATCTGAGACCTAGAATTGTTAGTTGCAAACATAATGCTGACAGATTTAGCAATAGCATTGGTACCAATAACAGCAATATTCAATGTGGGGGTTGCTGATGATTGACCATCGTTAATTTCAGTCGTTGGGGTGTTTACAATTTGAGAATCTGTTTCTTCATCAAAGTCAATTTCTACAACATTATCATCACTCATGTTTATTCCTTATAAGTTTTTGTAAATATATTCAATTGCACGATCTGCTTCACGTTCTAGTGGTCTGTTATCATACCACTGTCCTGTTTCATTGTCAAGCTCTCGACACATATCTGCAATTTCTTTTGCGGTTATATCATAACTTTTCTTCAACGCATTACCTGCAATTGCAATCATGATCTGATATAATTTAGAGTACCAACCAGTTTTGGTTATGGTCATATACTCAACACCTAGTTGTCTAGGGAAGAAGGGACAGTTTCGATATGAAGTCCACGACACATCCCTACTAAGTTTAGATTTTCTGTAATTCAGAATCTCTTCTTTCATTGAATCCGGTAGTCTATCTAGGAAGTTATCACCACTAGGTTTCGAGTAAGGATATGCTTCCATCAATTCGGTTGGGTCGATGTCCTTACCATCGTTAGTGAAATAGAAGTTGAGCGCATCAGGGTATTGAGCTGGGACGTAATACATCCGAGATAGATCTTTGGTCTGTTCATCACCACCCAATGCTTTGAACCGTTCGTTCAGTGCATACCAGAAGTGCGGAATGTTCTCTGCGGTTACGCAGGTCGTAGTCGGGAAAACCAATCTAAACTTGGGTTGCTTAGGAGTGCTACTAGCGGTTGAATAACAGATGAATTTATACTCTCCGCAGATATGTTGAAGTGTTTCACTAAGATCATCAAGAGGATCAAACTCGTCAATATCCATAGCACACCAATGACCCCACTCCACAACATTTTTATTAGACCTTGTCCCACCTTCGTGGTAGATAGCAGGACTAATAAGAGGACTAGAATTATTTCCACCTTTGTTCCCTTTCTTTTTAGACAGATTCAAAAACATACGCTCGAACGCATCCCAAGAATCATGTATGACTCTGCGATGCGTTTTGTTATCGAAAGTATTTTTGAATATAGTTACTGAATACATGGTCTTATTATATGTTATTTTGACTGTGCTGTCAAGCAAAAAATGCTTCTAAGGTAGCAACTGGTTCTGCCGTCCAACCAACTGCTTTCAGGATAGGGTCTAGCGGATCAAGGAATGTCTTGGCAAACATCTTGTCGTAGTCAACCTTGGGATGCACCTTGAACTCTGGTGGCAACTGACCCGAATAACTAATGACGTTCTCTCTCAGTCGATTTGGGACTTTCAGATAGACAAACTTGATCTTCTCGCCGTCCTTGATCGATTCATACTTCTGTGTCAACCCGTCTTCTTTCAAGTAATGATTGAATAACAGAGCACCTCGCACGTGTATCGGAGTTCCCTTACCGTAGATGGTTCGGATATCAGCAAACTTATTCACGTCAGAGACACCTCGTGGAAACGAGATCTGTTCAACCGGAAGCGTCTTGAAATATGATCTGAAATCAGATATGAATTTCTGAGTGTCTTGTTCTGAACCCTTGACCAGAATCTGAAACAGTTCTTTGAACTTGTCTCGCACAACCTGTGGAGTGCTTGACTTGACTGCTTCGATGCCCATCATCTTCAACTTGGGTTCGGCAAAGCGAACACCCTCACTGTCGTGAACGTTTAGTATGTAGCGTTTCTTTGCCATCCAGATGCCACGGTCTGCAATTACCTCACGCTTCATCACCATGCGGTTCTCATAGGCACCTGTCTCATCTGCGAGAGACTGATATGCTTTTGCTATGACCTTCTCGAAGTGCTCACACACACCGTCTAAGAAATTGACTGGGTTCTTGGGAGCATGCATCTTGACCAGACCCGACATGTTGATATACACCGAGTCAGTATCAATCGCAATGACATGGTCCTGCTTGTCGCCCAGTATCTCTTGCATCTCATCGTTCACTGCTTTCTCTGCACACTTGATTGCTCGCTGACCAGACAAAGTAATACCCTCTGCGATACGAAGATCGAAGTAACGAAAGTACTGGTTTGCCAGCGCACCATAGAGAGAGTTCATAAGGATCTTGATACCGGTCTGCTCAGTGTCCAAGGTATCAATCACACCTTCTAACTTAGGATCCTTGGTCTTCTCGTATTGCTGCTTTGCTTTGATCAGGTCTTGCTTGATCGTGACACGATTGTTGTAGAACTTTTTGATAACCTTGGGAATGATACCTTCCACATCATTTCTATATCGAGTGCCGTTAGCAGCAAGACTTTCACCATCCATGTCAAGTGTTTCGGGAGACATGTTATACTGAACAATGATGTTCGGATATAGAGAATTCAAATCGAAAGAGCACACCCAATCGTGTCCTCCTACTGCTGGGTCTTTGACATACCCACCCGCGATCTTAGTTTTACCTTGATCGATACGAGCAGGAATAACAACGTTATCTTTGAGAAGTTCGTTGTAGATTACCGCATCCCATATGCCGGTGGTGCCAAGTGACTGCACAAGATTACACTTCGCATTATATGACATAGAACAAATGAGTTTGATGATGTTGAGTTTCTTATCAAGGCGTTCAACAAGATCAGTATCTTTGATGTTGTAGTCGATGAACCTCTGGTAATCTTCCTTATACAAGGTATGCAAGTTACCGAACTCTTCGTAGGACAACTTACGCTCACCCAGAACAACATTGGCAATGTGGTCCAGCTTGTATGATTCTTGCTGACCATAGGTGTTCAGAGTGAACTTCTTGAACAGGTCATAGTAATCAAGGATGCTAATGCCATCGAGGTCATAGGCAACTTGCTCTCTACCACCAAGGGTTCGGACATGGCGTTCTTTCACATGACCCCACGGTGACATCTTATCTGCTACTTCTTTGCCAGCAATTGCCAAGGTTCTGCGATAGAGGTAAGGGATATCAAATAGGTTTACGTTCCAACCTGTGATGATGTCGGGGGTGTTGACTTTCGAACTCCACCACGACATGAAAGAGCGTAGAAGATTTAGTTCACTATCACACCGGAAGAACTCGACTTTATTCTCGTTCTGTTCGGCATTGTACTCATGCAGACCCCACACATAGAACGTGTCGGACTTGCTTGACTTGACACAGATCGCAGTCACAGGTTGTGCTGCTTCTTCTGGACTGGGGAAACCCTGATCAGACTGAACCTCGATATCCATATACAAGGTGTTGATATCAGCAGTGTCATACTTGATAGTACCAGGAAACTTCTCAGCAATATACTGCAACTGAAAGTTGTCCTGACCATGAACAGGGAAGTTTTGAACTCCCTGATACCGTTTGCGAAAGTCTCCTGCATCTCGCATGGAGTCAAACTGCATGGGGGAAACCTTCTTACCATAAAGACTACGGAACTTGCTGGGTTTATCAGAGTTCACATAGAGTGTAGGTTTGAAAGGGATTGTGTCGGAAACTCGTTCTCCATTCTCGTATCCACGATAATAGATTAGGTTACCTTTGCGCGAAACATGGGTATAAAATTTAGTCATGTCGTAATTATACAAGAGATTGGGGAGGATGTCAAGGGGGGTGAGGAGTTTTTTATCAGAACCCTCGAAACTGATATACTATTACTTAGACATATAGTACCGGCGACATTCCTGATGAGATTCAGCAACACCGTCTAATACTTCTTGTGCACATTTTTCGTCGAGTTTTCGGTTACTGTCTTTTAC
>TARA_R110000772_G_scaffold239429_2_pt1 | contig 13457 bp, 4 predicted proteins | sample TARA_R110000772 | Tara Oceans TARA_R110000772 (sample SAMEA4397948) | marine metagenome | biome: Polar Biome; feature: [SRF] surface water layer (ENVO:00010504); material: water (ENVO:00002006), including particulate matter (ENVO:01000060) such as... | depth 5 m | reverse complement strand
ACTTTTTAGAAAGCCTTAGGGCTTTTGATAAACAAACCTCCGTTAGAGTTGTAACGGTATTAGAGGGGAATGCGGAATTTCTACCACGAGAAGACGGATGGATTCAAGAGATGGGTTGCGTATTAAAGGGAAACGACCCTTTCTTTTTTATTGTAAGGTTCCTTCATCAGACAGAAGACACCCCTTTATTTGTAGAGATTGAAGAGATTTATTGTGATGACTACCTAGACCTTCTATTAGAAGGAAAAACATTAATAGACTTTTCTTATTAAAATGAAACAAAAGATATCAGTGTTTGAGATGCATAGAATAGCTTACATCAATAGTTTGATGAATCGTATTCATAACCATGCAAATTCACTGTATGAGAATTTAATGGATACAGATTTCAACTCTGTCCGACAAGACTTAAAAGAACTGAAAGCTATCCTAGAAGATGTCGAAAGCTCACTAGACGAGGGTTCAAACCCTCGCTAGTTACCATATAGCTCTCGGTCTTTTTTCTTTTTCCTTGCTTCTTTCTCTCTTTCTTTCGTTCTCATAAACGCAGAGTTGTTCTCTTGCTTTTCTTTCAGCTTATCCTTGAGGTCCTTTTCTTTCTGTGCTTTAGGGAGTAGCGTTCTTTTTATTGAGGCGCCTTCTTTAGCTGCTTTCTCTCGGTACGACTCTGAGTATCCAATTATATCATATATCTCTTTTATACCTGCCTCATCGAGGTTACCCGCTGTTTCAACAAGAGCTTGGAGTGGAGCAAGCTGTGCTCCGATACCTATCTCTATTACAACCTGCAACATAGCTTCCATTTCCTTATCATCTTCAGCGGCTTTTTTAAACTTGTTAAATAAAGAGGTCAATGGATTCACACCCATGTCTGCAGGTCTTCTATTTCCTGTTATATAATTCTCTACACCCTTAACCGCTGAACCTACGAAAGGAGTCATATACACAAGGTTGAGTCCCAACATAGCATTTCTTATCTGCCTCATAGCCTCCTTACGTTCTTCATCATCTCCACGTAGTAAGAGGCCAAGGTTAGACATCGCAACAAACGCTGCGTTAGCTGCTCCTAAGTTTAGGGCGAGCCTTCTTATATCTTTAGATGAGGGTTTTTCGTTATTGTTTATTGACCTCAAGATATTTGTTGAAGCCTGCATCACATTGTTGATATACAGAATAGGTGTTGAGCCAAACATAGTGAATCCTCTAATGATAAAGTTACTGTTCTGCTGAAGGATAGCTCTTTCTGAAGGTCTTCTCGTTTGTTGAGTTTGGTTATACTCATTGAAAGCTTCGACAGCTTTCTCTTCACTCATCCCGTTCTTTATATTACGTCTATAGTTAGCCATGTATCCCATGACTCCCATGATATCACCCACTATAGTAGGAGCTGCTCCTCCTTTTTTAAACCCTCTCGCAAATTTCGCCCAACGAGTTTGTCTATTCTCTAACGCTGTTAAGGTTGGTGAACCTGATTCAAGTCCCGCAAGGTCTCCCTTTACCCCTTGAGCTAAACGATACCTAAACGTAGGAGACATTTCCGTAGCCATCTTTATATACTTCCTTGGCTGTGCCATAACAGCAGCATAGTCCATAAGGAAAGGCATAATATCCACCAATACATTTTGCTTACCACTCTTTCGGAAAGTATAGTTCTCAAAAGCATTGATGAACGAGGTCATCTGCTTACCGATTTGAACTAATCGAAAGGCTAAAGCATATGATGTAAACTTAGTTTGTAAAGTATTAAATATCTTTCCTGAAGAGTTTAGAGCATTTTTACCGGAGTCAGGGTTGATGGCATTATTAACCGATTGCTTTACCATAGTCTTCACCCCTAACATAGCTAAGGTTCCATCAACGCTATTGGTATTAAATATCGCGTTCAGCTTCTTTGTATCAGAAGCATAAGCTTTATAATGCTCCATAGTTTTTACATGAGACTCAAGGGCTGAAGTGAAGGTCGCTCCCTTTAAGTTTATGTCGCTAGTCATATCATTACGGTTCCTTAATGCAGGAGCACTTTCCGCATTAAAGATTCCATTAAAGTCTCCCTCAAACAATTGTTTTGGATTGACATCTGACTGCGTAGTCATAGTAGGAAAGTAGTTCTCTACGTAGTTAAGGTTGACGTCGTTTACATCACGATACACATCGTTTACTCCCTCATAATATTCGTTACTTAAATACGCTACTACTTTATCCGCAAACCCTGTTACGTCTTTACCTAAGTACTCTTCAATTTCAATCATCTTTACCCTTGTAAAACCCATAGCTTCTAGCTTACGATTTTGAATAGGGTTTAGAGAGAGAGCATAGAGTCTTAAGAGTTGGTCTTTACTGAACGATTCATTTCTTTTTTTCCCACTCACAGTAGACCTTACTCCTTTTACTTCATACATCTCTGTATCAAACAACTGTTCTAATACAGCGTCATACCCTAAGCTTCTTAAAAAGTCCTGCTGCTTAAAGTAACCCTTTAAGGAGTTGTTATCCATTCTATTAAGACGGTTAAACACCTGTTCATAAAGAGTATCATTCACTGAGTTCATAAATGTCCCTAAGTGCTTAAGGCTATCGAACATAGACTTCACCATTTGGGGGCCACTTTTCCACTTGTATATTTCTACATATGTCTTTGCCGCTTTAACCTGACCTTTCACCCTAGCCGATAGCCCTTTACCTTTCCCTTCTACCCAATACTTACGAACATCGTCTAGTAAAGCTCTTCTCTCGTTTGCATCTTTTATGAAACTTCCATCCTCATGAAACATCTCAGGGTTAGAGATACGTAAAGAATCGGTAACTTTCTGTCTTAAAGCATCCGTCTCTAAAGCTCTTCTTTTCCTTGTTGCGGAGAGCTCTTGTCTAGACATAGACGCAGCCACAGCATAGTCATTGGCTAAATTCTCTACCTCTTCTAACGACATAGACGGGAGGTTCTTTACTAAATCCAAAGCCACAGCTATATTAACTAGGCGCTCTTCTTTTGAGGTAAGCGTTTCTCCTGACGCACTTTTTGCTAAAGCTACTATCCCTTCGTCTGTCTCTAACTCCTCTGCAAGTAACCTAAACTCTTCCATAGCTTTCTCTTGCTGCTTCTCAGACGCCATAGCTAAGGTTAAAGCTTTCTTGAATATCTCTGCAAAAGATTGTCCTTGTATATCTAAAGACCCTGCTCTGTTTTTCTTGGTATCAGTAATAGTTTTTCTCGCCCCACGAGTTACATCAGTAAGTAGTTTCTTAAGAACTTTCGCCCTCATATTCTCCCGCTGCTTTTCAATTACTTGCAACACCTTCTCTACCTGAACCCTATAGTTATCTTCTGTTACAGCCGCTGTCGCTCTTACCAATCTGTTTATAGCGGCTTGACTGTAGTCTTTTGACGTAGGTATATGTGTACGGATAAGATTTCTTAACTGTCTTTTTATAGCTTGAAGCTCTCTTCCCTTCCTGTTACGCTGAACAATAGAACTTCTCACCGCAGCTATCTCTTTAGAGACAGAACGATTCGCTGTAATACCAAGTGCTCTATCCATAGCTATAACAAGCTCCATTTGAACCTGCTCACTTTGCTCTTGGAAAACGGAGTTATCACGCAGTATCTCTAATGCTTTCTCCCTTACCTCTGCCGGGGTCTTCTCGGTTACTACTGTCTCCGCTTGTACTCCTCGACGAGGAAACCTTCTTAATAAAGCTGCATCAGATATCTCTGATAGGGTAGGATTAGCCTCTCTTAAATCCGAAAGTCTTTGCGCTCTCACAAAAGGTGTCATACGTACTCCTGTACGTTTTACGGTAGGTGCCTTAAAACTATCTACCTCAGACTGTATTTGTTGGAACAGTCGTATACCTGCAGGCATCCCTCCTACTATATTCCCAAACTCAAATGGAACCCGCACATCGCTAAACGAGTCTACGGTAGCTGTCATAACTCTTTTAATATCTTTCACCTTATGACCCCTTGACTTAAGAACTTCTCTTATAGAAGCCTCTGAGTACCCCTCAGCTCTTCCCCTTGTTATCACCTCAACCATAGAGTCCTCCGGACTAGGTGGCATAACTTCTTCTTGCTGTTGTCTTCGCCCTCTATAACTAGGTGGGGTAAACTTTCTTCCATTTAGAGTTAGATATACTCCTCCTCCTCTTCCAAATCCACCGTCTTTAGCTCTCCTAACTCCAAAGCCCATAGGTCCAAATGCTTTTCTTATCTGCTCTACAGAAGCTGTTCTTGGAAAGTATCCACTATCCATATTCATCCCGTATAACCTTCCTTTCCTAACCACCGCAGCACTTCTTTCATCCATCTGCTGACGAGGAGCAGGCTTCTTCTTATTGTCTCGTCTACGACTTAGCACCTCACCCCATTCCTCTTTAGACCACTCCTTTACCTCAGAAGAAAAGTGAATACTGTCATCTAACGCACCCTCATCTACCAATACAAACTCTCCATTCTCTCGCATACCCCAATTCCTAGTAGCGGTAAAGTCATTCCATAAGAGGTTATAATTCCTGAAATCGTCTAACCCAAGCTTTGTCATGGCATCCTGAAGTTCAGATGTTTGCATTTTAAAATCTTGAGGAGTAAACTCTTTCAGTGGCTTTAAGAACTTATTAACCTCTGTATCATTACGGGGTACGTTCTCTATAATAATATAATCTAAACCCTGCTCTTCGAGTTCAGGCACAAAAGTACCTAGCATATTAACGTCTCCAAAGCCTAATGCTAGATTCTGCTCCAACCCCTTAGGGTTTTTTGCAACCTTAATAACATTTTTCCCGTCAGGGTGCATGTATACGATTCTCGATGACCCACCTTTGGATACCACCTCTAGCTCATTTACATCTAAGACATCTGATATTACCTTCTGCCGTCTATTTTCTGTCTGCTTCTTGATATACTCCTCAGGAGTTAAATCCTTAGGTAGTATTTTATTAAGGGCTTCCACATCAGACTCTTCTATTTCCACACCCTCACGAGTCTTCCTCGCGATAGTATTCATAAGGTCTATTACACTCTCGTCTGTCTTACCAAAGTCCGTCCCTAGCTCAATACCAAATCTAAGAGCTAAGTCTTTAAAGAACTCTATAATCACATTCTTAGCAGGTTTAGATAGTTGCTTGTAGTCTTTTGATGACGCCAATATACCAATCAACTCAGCAAGCCTTTCTTCGTTTTGGAACTGTGCTTGTTTCCCTACATACGTCGCAGCGAAGGCGTCAATCTTTTTTGCTAACGCACTACCGTCCTTAAGACTTTTACGTATAGAGAGCATCATTACCTCTGCGGCTTTAGCTGCACGAGCGTCTGTCTTTACTGAGTTAATAAAAACAGCATGGAAAACCTCATGCGCCATAGTGGTTTCCGTAGCTGAAGATAAGTTTACGTGGATAACGTTTTCGGTAGGTAGATATTCAGCTCTTCCCGGACGGCCTACAGCTTTTAAAAACTCCTCGTTACTCTCGTGGAGTAAGATACGTGTCTTAGGGAGAATCTTTTTTATAGCCTTAGCCGCTTTTCTCGCAGCTACTACCACCTTATTGCGCTGTGCTTTACCTTTGGGAGTGAAGGTATACTTCCCTTCCTTATTTATACTAATATTCCCTTCTATCTTTGCCGGCTTTGATTTTTTAACAGAGGTATCAGGTCCCAATGACTCTTCTAAGTCACGAGCCTCTAACATAATTTTCTCTTGCTCTATGATTTGCCCCTGCAGTTCTGCAATCTCAAAATCATTGTCTTCACTTATTTCCTTTTGAAATTTAGTGAGCTTTCTCTTGTCATTTATGCGTTGAGCAATACCTGCTAGTAAAGATTTTTTACGTTTAGCATCAAGCGTTCCTTCTTGGAAAGCTTTAACATCTTCTTTAGTGCCTCTATCTACTATCTCTATGGCTCCGTCTTCTTCTTGCGACACATCTACTTCTTCTTGCGACACATCTACTTGCTCTTGGCTTTTTTTGCTAACCAAAACAGGAAGTTCAATTTTAACTTGGAACGATGTGCGGCCAAGACGTTTACTCTTAGCTTTTATCCCCGGATATATTTTCTGAATCTCTTTAACTGCTGCATCCGCATCCTCTTTTGTGGCAAATACTTCGGTGTTATAATCAGAAGCCTTACTCGTAGTCTCGCCTTTTTTTGCTTTATTTAATGCTACTTCTTTAGTTATTACATTACCTTCAGAATCCAAAGATGCGGTGTATCCTTTCTTAGAAGAATTATTCCATACCCTTAGACCATCTTTTGAAATGCTTTTTGATTCAGTCCATTGATGGCCGGGAGGAAGTGCTTCTTGAGCCTTGGTAATCATATCACTAAACCCTACACCACTGTCTACTTCCATCTTAGAAGTCCACTTATTAGTAGGCTTTCCGTTTTCATACACTCGAAAGAATCCCACGAAATTATTAGTCGAGCCTGTACTGCTTATGATTACATCAGCCTCACCACTCTCGTTAGTATAGATTGCTGTAGATACATCCCCTTCAGTTGTTATGTCTGATATAGCAGGGCGCCCCGGAATACCGGGGGCCTCTTGTGTATCACTAAATAAATCTTTATTCCTTGATTCTAATCTTTCTTTCTTCTCCGCATCAACTTGCTCTTGGGTTTTTTCTTCGACTGCGACTCCTTCTCCCACTGCTGCGCCATCTGTGGATTGTTCTTGTACATCCACCTCCGTTGGGCTTGACTCTTGAATGGCATCTTCTGTAGTTTGTGTTGCCTCCTCAGGGGCAAAGGGTTGTAATTTCTCATCAAGGAGTATAGAGGTTTCTTCGTCATTAACGACCTCACTATCCTTCATAAGCTTATTGGCTCTCCGTAAAGAAAGTTTGTCTATATAGCTTAGGAACTGTGTCTTAGAATACATAGTATTCCCAATACGGTAACTAGGCACGGTAGTACGTTTACCTATCTTACCGAAATCAAAATTAATATTCTCTGCAGGGGACTCCGATAACTCATTAGTTCTTCCTATCTCTGCAATCTCTTTATTAACAGCAGCAAGCTCTTCGCTAAATATACTCCTAGAGTTAGTGGTAGCGTCAAGTCCTGCACGGATATCTAAAAGCTCCATCAGTCTAGTCTGCACTTTTTTATTTATACCTAAACGAGAAGGACCTGTAATGTTAAGTATCTCCTGAGCCTCTTTTCTTAGACCTATATTCTCTAATATCCTTTGGTTTTGTTCCGGGGTAATTTTACCTAACTTAAGCATCCTATTGCCCCACGATTGAATCTGTTTATCCGAAGCTCGCTCACTAGCCATCAGCTTCATATTCATCAGCTTCTCTGCTATCTTTTGGTTATAATTTCCACGAGTAGATTTATATATATTATAAGTAGAGAAAGGGGTACTCATACCTATTGACCCTCCTGCTTCCGCTATAATTTCTTTCATAGACACCTCGTCCCCTACATTTAATTGAGCAAGAAACTCTCCTGCACCCTCAAATGCCGGGGCAAGTGTTAAAGCTTCCGCTGTATAGTTTGCAAGTTTTCTTCCTTTACTTGCTACAGCGACAGGTTTGAAGACCTTACCTGCAAGACCTGTCATTAGGAAATCCATAAGAGCGATTGGTATACCACGTTTTAAACCACGCTCTCTACCACGCTCCCACACATTAGGGTCTTGAAGAGCTAACCCTGCCTCTTCAGGGTCATTCATATTATACTTAAGCTCTCTTCCCGCATCGAGAACACCATTGGTATACTCTAACACAAGGTTAGTCATTGCATATCCCGCACGAAATCCATACATTCCTCCACTAAGAGCACCTGCTCCCATAGTTAAGACACCTCCGGGTCCTGTGACAAGACCTGTTGCCCCAACAGTTGCACCTGCGGCTGCACCTGTGGCGATAAAGCTTGGTACAATTTTCAGCCCATAAGGGAGTATCTGCGCCAAAGAAGCTCCGGCCCACGTAGCTATCACCTCTGCAGGGTCACGCCTTAAAGCACTCCTTACTTCACGACCAAACCCTTCCTCTGCAGAGTTAAATCTAGACATAGCTCTCGACTGTCTTCCGTCAACGCCATTCATATAGTCTGTCATTTTTTGTGCAGCCCTATTCATATCTTCTGCCTCATCCCCATAGATACCCATAGCTGCATTCAAGATAACATCCCCTGCTTGTCCGTTTGCAAAACCATCAGAAACAGCTATCCTCCATCCTTCAAGATTGTCTGCAAACTCTAATCCAATTTCCTTGTTTGCCTTGGCGTCAAAGTAAGTTAGAGCCGTCTCATATTGAAGGGCGGCAAGTTCTTTTTTTGTTTCAAGGGCGTTTTGAATCTCTATTACTTCATTAAGCCTTACTCTCTCAGCTTCATCTTTAGGTTGGTATGTACTAAGTTGGTCTAGGGTAATACCAAACTCATTTAAGGATACATTATTTAATCCATCCTCAATAGCCATAGCCTCATAGTTTATATTAGCTGCCTTTTGAGCCGACTCTTGATGTTGCTTTTCAAGGTAGGTGTCAAAGTTATCTTGCACCTCCATGTAGTTCTCGCTATCTATTATATTCCAAAGATTAGCTTCTTCTTTATCAAGAGCATTAATAATATCCTGTGCATCACCACGCAGGCTTCCGTCTTTTCTAAAATATTCCCCGTAAGCTTCCTGCTCGTCAGGAGAAAGACCATCGTACTGTCCTTCGTCACCAAAGAAAGAGCTCTGTTGAATTGCTAATTCCTCCTCAAGAAACAGGCGGGTCTCTTTTGCCTTTGAATAGTTATCGAAAGCCTGATTGTCAGAGATGTAATCTCTCCCATATTGATTGTAATATTTCTGTCCTTCTAAGTCTACCGAGTTTACACCCTTCCAAGAGCCTTCCGCAAAAGCCTCAGCCTCTTCTTGAGAGTCGAACGTAAACACCTCATTACGTCTCTCAGCCTCTGTAATAGCCTCATCCATACCTAACTCTACCCAATCCTCTTCACGAGGAGAAGAGCGCTGTACGGTGCTCTTAGGGAACAGGGTAGGAGCTACCTTATGAACTCCATCCTCTTCATAGGACATGAACTTTACTGTGGAGCGTGTACCATCTTCATTCCATCTTTCGCTATCGCGCATCTCTTGCGCTCGAACAGCCTTGGTTATACTATCCTGATTCTCGTTAAAAGGGGTAGGGTTGAAATGTGTACGTAAAAAAGCCTGAAGTTCTGCAGATTCTGCTACATCGCTAGAAGTTCGGTAGTTATTTAAAGATATATCTATAGAGTGTAATCCATCAGTGGTTCTTACACGCATTCTACTAAACCCCTTCCCTATAGTCTGAAATGTAAAGCCCCTTCCCTTAAATAAATCCTGCAATTTCTCCACTACCTCTTCTTCCTTTAACCCCACAAGCTGTGAGTTTACCTCAGACAATTGACGGTCTACTTCAGGTGTGGATAACACCATTGCACGTTCTTTATCTAACTCTAGAGCTTCAGCCTCTTGTTTCATCAAGTCGCGCTCTACCATAGAAGCATCCTCTACTTCCCTCATCTCCTTTTTTATCCTCGCCTCTTGTTCATTAAAGGGCACACCATCCCATTGCTGACCTCTTCCATCTGTAAGAGCAGCTTGATTTGCCTCTCTTTCAAAAGGACCTGCATCGTCATTTACAACACCTTGTTGTATAGCTTGTAAAATCTCTTCGTCTTTAACAGCCTGCTGTTCCGGGCTTGGAAATAAAGCTTCAGGAGCTTCTTCGGACGAGTCCAAAGAACCATCTTCCGAAGTAGATTCCATAGGCTCGTCTTTTTTTTTTACTCCCATCAATAACTCATACTCTTCCATTCCCTTAGTATATCCACCTGTTTGAAATAGAGTATACGAATCCTCAAGAGCTTGAGGGTTAGAGTTAATGAGAGTTACAAACTCCTCATAAGACTTAGAGTATCCTCCTGTCTTAAATAGCTCATACGAATCTCTGATTGCTTGCTCGTTCATTTAATTTAGTTGTATGATGAAGTGTCTGTTGTTACACGTGCAGTTACAGCCGCATCTACTTGTCCGTCAGTCAAAGGTTGAGGGCCATCTCCATTACTCCACTCTATTCCTAAATAATCCTTTGCCATCTTCTCGTTATTGTACTGAGCCCACTCATCTACCATTGTTTTAAAATCATTGGGGGTTAATAGGTCTCCATTTCTTGCAGCCTCAAGAATTTTACGGTTAATGGCTTCAAATTGTTGCGCAGTAGTTCCATCAGGAATCATAAGCGGCATGGTCATAACATCGGGGATAAACAGTTGAGTTACACTGTTGTCATTTGAGAGTGCTCCTGCATTATAACCATCTCCGTAGTCGATGTAATCTTGTATATCGTCTTCATAAACAGCCACTACCACCGCATTGGGTATCCCTACCTTACTTAAGAAAGAGGCTTCTGCATTTGTTTGTGCTTCATATCCATCTACCTCAGTCCTTTCTACCCTGTCCTCTCCGCTTCCTGTAAATCCTAGACCAAACTCCTCATTAAAAATGTCTGAAGGGGTATCAGAAAAGTCAGCATCAGGGTCCATTTTTTCATCAAAGAGAGGGATAGCTTTAACTGTATTTTTCTTTCTTCCTGCCGCACTCGTATTAGAAGTTTTCTCTTTCTCCCTATCAAGCTTAGATTTTTCTAAAGCCTCCGCAACATTTTCGCTTCCCGGAACGAGTCTGCTAAGAAGTCCTTCTACAAAGTTATCAATATTATCTCCTTTTGGATATGACTCTAATGGGACAAGGTTTCCTTTTGCATCCTCTTCATATAGAACAACCATATCTCCTTCCAACTCTATTCTTTTAACATCAGGATTAAGTCCTTCAAGGAATCTAAGTGCACCGTTAGCTTGGTCTTCTGTTCCGTTAAATAGGTATCCTATATTAGTAGCAGCATCTATACTTGTTTGAGCGTCCCCTCGTCTCTCATCATTATACTTCCGATTGTTAAACTCAGCCATAGTAGTTTCTTTATCGTCTAGCATACTTACGAGAGAAGTTTTTGTTGTAGCTCTAGCTACGTCTACTTGCTTTTTATTGTTCTCAACAATCTGTGCTACCGCATCCGCGTGAGATACGTCATTACCTTCATCATCCGTGTAAGATAGGTCTTCAAAGTTTTCATTAAGATACTCGGTAAGCTTCTCAGGGCTATCCAAGTATGCAGGCATAGGTAAACCCGCAGATTTTTGGAGAGGGTTATCCATAACGAGGATTAGGTTCTCATCTGCTGCTGCGTCTGCAGGGCTGTCCGTAAAAGCATAAAGACGTCCATTAGCAGGGTTTGTACCTAAGCTGTTAGTAAGGATAGAGCTAACGTTAGTAGGTATAGCTACAGTAGCATCAGCAAAATCATCTAATACTTGACGCACAGAAGCATTTTCTAAAGCTTTTTCTCTAGTCTTTACACCACCCCTCATAACCGCATTAATAGTAGTTCCTAAGGTGTCTACCCTTGCAGCGTTAATTTTATTCAAATCGTATGTATCGTACTGCGCTCGTGTACGGTTACGTAAAGCGTTTACAGCAATAAAACTTCCGGTATCCCTATCCATAGTTACCTCACCCGTTTCCTCATCAGTGCGTGTACTCGCAAGACTCACCTTTCCCGTAGTAGGGTTAATCCACAAACGATGGTCAGAGTAGTTTCCAAAACCCTGCACTGTACCTAATACATACTGCTCTAAAAGTTGAGCGGAAGGGAGACCTGTTGCAGGGTCAATCTCTCCACGCTCTAACATACCCTCGTATGCTTTGTTGTAATCTTCGGCAATAGAAAATGCCTCAGACGTTCCTTGCTTTAAGTTGGCTTGAATATTATTATAGTCTCTCAGTTTTAAATCTCCTGATTTAAGCATATTATTTACCATCAAAGAATACTCTTGAGCACTATCAGCATAGTCAGTGGTGAACTCATTAAAGCCTTCACTTTTTCCCATAGGAGACTCGGCTAATGTTTTCCCAAACTCTCTAAAATCTGTTTCTATAGCAGCTTTTTTCTCTCCACGTACTCGCGCTTCATCGGCAAGCATGTCCGTCATATCCTTCCCTACGTCAGCCCAATTTATCCTGTTCTCAGCGTTACGTTCTGCGTATTTAAAATAAGTATTAGCCATCGTTTAATTGTTTTGGTCTAACAACCTTTGGGATTCTAGCAGTGCGTTTTGAGGAAAGAGAGCGTTTTGATATTGTTTACTAGAAGCTACTCCACCCCATAATAAAGGATTGTTTTTTTGAAATCTTCTAAAATCTCCCCTGTTCATTGCTCCTACTCCTGCATATGGATTAGCAATTTGGTCTATAGGGTTTCCTAAATAATCTACTGTAGGTCCTTTATTAACATCGTCTAACATAGCAGATTTTTTACCTACGTCAGTCTGATTAAAAGCGGCTTGTTTAGATTTATACCCTGTCTTTGCATACAAAGGAGCCATTCCTACAGCCTGTTGAGCCATGCTCCCCAATCCTGCTACGACATCTTGCCCTGCCATAGCTGCGTTATCTGCCTCAGCAGCTGCGGCCATCTGTGCCCCTTCTATCTCTCCCATATCTAGCTGAGTATTGATGTCTCTTAAGCGACTGTCTTCATCAAGTATACGCTGCTCTCGGTCCTGAAGTTCTTGGCCATAAGCCACACGCTCCGCTTCGAGCATTTGGTTTTGTGCTCCTTGAATCCTACCTACTTGAGCGGCTCCCCTTTGAGTTTCTTTTGCCGCTTGAGTAGCATTAGCCCCTTGCTGTAAAGAAGCCTCTATAGCCATAGTATATGGGTCTTTATTTATAGACGATGCCTCTTGATAGTTTACATCAAGACGCTTACGAGCCGTTGCCATAGCCTCTCTTGCGGCTGTTTCAGCTTTACCTTGTGCTGTTCTAGCTTTATTCTGCTGACTCATAGAGATACCTGTGGTAGTAGCTGTAATCCCTAGAGAGACAATGCCTGTTATTAGTCCTGACATAGTAAAAGTTTATTTAATATTATATGTTCCGGAAGTTCCCGGAAATCTACTGTATACACCTCTGCCTCTGCCTCCTCAATAGTCGTGGCATCAGTGCGGTATACACATGTCCAAGTGCAGTCTTCATGCATATAAGCCACTCTTTGAGTACCTATTTCTGTCATGACTTTCATTGGAGCTTTAATTCTTTTTACCTCTCCTGTATCTAAGAGGATAGACATCTCTCCTGACATAAAAAAAGATGGATGGTTTTGTTTGTGTATAAAACTTACAACCAAAGAACCTTTAGGCATAAATACTTCACGAGTATAAAGCCCATTATCTAAATGATGAGTTAAAGGAAAAGATTCCTCCATCTCTTGAGTGTGATGAATAGCGGCCCCTTCCATAGAAGATATCTGTTTAGAGAACGTATCTATCTCTTCCCATATAAAACCCCTATTTTGGTGCACATGAGAAAGTAAGTCCACAGGAGAAGTGCTGAGGAGATGCTTAAAGTCAATAGCAGGAGAGAGGA
>TARA_R110000772_G_scaffold32745_8_pt1 | contig 13466 bp, 11 predicted proteins | sample TARA_R110000772 | Tara Oceans TARA_R110000772 (sample SAMEA4397948) | marine metagenome | biome: Polar Biome; feature: [SRF] surface water layer (ENVO:00010504); material: water (ENVO:00002006), including particulate matter (ENVO:01000060) such as... | depth 5 m | reverse complement strand
ATTTCATCAAATGTGAATTTTTTAAATTCAGCTTTAGGGTCTGGTTGAGTTGTTGTCCAAGTTTCTACTTGAGCAGCATCATCACTAAGTTGTGTTTGTTTTAATCTAACTCTAACTGATGATTTATTATATTGAGTACCTGTAGCTTCTGGTCCTACTGTTTCAATTGTAAGATCTCTACCACCTGAAATATCAGTGTAATCACCAATTTCATCATCTACTGCTAGTGAAAGTAATTCTTCATAAATTAACTTTCCAAATTGCCATAGTCTAACACCTTTATCTTCTTCACCTCGTACAATAACGGGCGCAAAGATTCTAGTTTTAGCATCTAACTTTTTAGCTAATAGATAATTTTCCTTACTATATTCTTCCCTAAGTTTATTAGCGAATAGAGCAATAGGATCTTTTTCTCCCCATGTTTCAGGTGAAAGCATTACCTTATTTGTAATTCCATAATAGAATTTTAATTCTGTAAATGGGTTGTTTTCATTATATGCCGAAGGCACAATTCTGACTTGTTGTTTTCCAACTGTTGGTCTCCAAAACGTTAGAGAGTAATCTCTCTTTTGTCCACCCACAGGTGTTTTTTGTTGGAGTGTGTCCAACTTCTGTTTAAGCATTGATAAATCCATAATTTGTAACTTTTTATTTTAATTATAACTGTTTTAATGTAACCTAAATATACGAACCATAATTTGGGTAGCCAAACTATATTTCGATTATCTTGTGTATTTTTGTATTTAATTGATTAAGTTCATTGTGTTGGGTAAGTAAAACACAATTTCGATAATGTTGCCAATCCACTTTATATTTGGTATCAACAACACCATTATTAAGCTTTTTGATTAATTCATTTAAAGCATTAATAGTGTATAAGGTATTAGATTCCTTTTTTCTATGTACTAGAATAGTATTTTTCGGTATAGTGTGTACATTTCCCTGATCTACATTGTAGGTAACTACATATTCGTCGCTACCAACAATTTCTAAAACAAACATTTTATTATAAATGATTACGTATTTAGATGTGATTTCTTCAATCAATGAATCTAGGTTTTCTAGATCAGTAAAAGTACAGAACAGCTTGTTATTCAAATCTCCAATATTTTGTAATGATGTAACAACATCATAGTTCACGTTATACGTATTCGAGGGTTTATCTAAAATCATAGTCATAACCTTGTTTTGTTTTTATATTAAATTTATAATTTTTAAAGACATTTTTTATGTCAATAATCAATTCTTCTTCTTCTTCATCCCAATCAAATAAAAACGAATCGTACGTGTATAATACTAAATTTGTTTTTTTACCTCTTAATAAACGAAGTACGTCCCATAGTATACGAACATTAGTTGACGTCTCCAAATTTTGTAGCAAATAATTAAATAGTTTTTGTGGGTTCATATTTTCCAATGTATCCTTTTTGTATACAAAGTTTGAAATCGGGCACGTTATCTCCCCGTCTCTTTGAAATTTATCCCACGTTTCTCCTACGTATTTTTCTATTTTACTAAAAAATTCCAGATGTTTGTAATTATTAAATACACCTCCATATAATTGTTTAAATGTCAGCTCTTTTGATTTAGCATAACTTACTCCGTAAAGCTTTGCCATATGAGAATGGATATCCACAGTGGGGAAAGTATAATCAACGAGGCGACAAGACAAGCTAGGATGGAAAGCGCTAATATCCATCTCGATAAAACTATTATTATTAGGAATAAAGGACTTTCTACATCCGTTTTCTTTGTTGAGTGCTGCATAGTTTACTCCTTTAAATTTGTTGGCTGGTCTTGTTGTGGTTGTCTTAAGGTTGTATTGAGTGTATACCTTGGGTCCTTTTTCATCGTAAAAGTGTTCTTTGAAGTGTTCGGGATGAATTTGTACTCCCACCCTTTCGATGGCGTTGAACACCACGGATACTCTATTGTTAAAGAATTCGTCATAATCTGATTTTGTTTTATTAATATTTAGTTTTAAATCATTGTATATTTGCTCACACATCTCATAATGTTTTACTACTGGTATGAATGTGTTTACATTTGGGTTATCTTTATGTTTATAATTTAATACTTCATGTGCTTTTGTTAATGGGCGTATATACGTAGTAGGAGGCGCATTTATGTCATAAAGAGCTTTGTTTGGAAAATAATGTAACATCTCTTTTTTATCACGACAATATAGAATATCAAACTTATTTATCAATTCGTCTACACGCGTTTTTAACACATTCAAAGTTTCACTATGTGTAATACATAACATATAGCCTTTACTTGCGTTAATCGGTCTAATATACACCAAACTAACGCGATTTAATGTTGGGTGAACGTAATCACTATAAGGGATTACCTCAATAAACGCTTGTTTATAACCACTATTTATTAAAATTTCTATTTGACTATCTTCTTCTACCAACCAGTACATATAACCTATTTAGGCCATGAATATACGAACAATTTTGTTAATAGCCACCTGTTTTTGTAGGAGTGTTAGATTTTGGCATATCCGAATCTTTCATTTTAGTACCATCAGGCATTATATGAAATCCTTCCATATCCGATTTTGTAGATTGAATTTTACCTTCATTTTTATGATATTGAGTAAATCGATTTTTAAAAATTTCTACAAATCCTAAAAGTCTATTTCTAGTTTCCGATAATCTAACTATATTTTTATTAGTATTAAATACATCTTTTAAATCACCCTCTAATATCCATGAAATTGTAATAGGAGTATACAATTGCCATTGTACTTTGTTATTTTTAACAGCATACAAATTTAATTGTTCTTCATTTACTTCAGTATATTGTAATTCATTATTCTTTTTTAAGAAATATCTACTAAATTCTCCAATTTCGTAATCACTAGATGTAGGAGTAGGTTGTTGACCTATAGGCTTAATTGGTGCCTTTGGAGGATTTTGCCAATCTAAACGTCTTGCAGCCCAATATTGAGGGTCTACATCATAGTATGAAGAGACTACATCTTTTTCTCTATTTTGATTATTTAATATTTCTGTTTTTGTTAAAAATGTTGGGTTTTCATTATTATCATTATTAGTAGGATATATTCTTTTTACAGGAGCTGATTGTGGTGTTGCACCTGAAAAATATTGACCTTTAGAGTTGATAAAGTATCGACCAGTATATGATGAACCATTTAAAGTAAATTCATCTCCAATTGTATAAAGGTTTGTTTTGACTTGGGAAGAAGGATAATATGGCATATCTTATGGTTTTTTAGTTATAGTTCCTGATGCTAATTGTTCTTTTGCTTCTTTTTCCTCTACACTCTTATATCCACCTTCATTTAGTTTTTTTCTTTCTTGCCTTTGTGACATATGGTAGTGATTACCACTTGCTGCTGACGTTAAGGATCTATATTCATCAATGTACCACCAATTTTTAGGACCTACAATAAAACTATTTAGTACTTTTCTAACAGCTGCTTGATTTGAATCAGTAGCTGGGGATATTGTGAAATCTACACCACCACCAGATTCATGTAAACTTGTATATGATTTTGGTTTATTGTGGTGATATAAATCATTTCCACCTGTTATTTTAATTCTAATAGAAGGTGCTGCTGTTCTGAGTGCTTTAAATACTGTAATTGTTTGTTCAGCCATTACTGCTGTAATATCTCCACCACTAGATAATTCACCAAATTCTTTACCTTCAGGACTAACCCCTTTAGTTCTACCTCCAAGACCATTACCTCCTGATCTTTTTTCTTCTATTTGAGAATCTGTTTTTATATAGGCTCTTACTGTATCGGCATTAGTAGTACTTGTGAAATTTTCTGGTCTTCCACCTTGAGGATTTGATGCACCTCTTACATATGTGTCGGCTGCTGAAGCAAGATCATCAAAGTTATATTTACCTACAGCAAATGTTTTTGGAATAGTTATAGTTGATAAAGATGTTTCCCACTTATTATCTGCTATCTCATGATCAACTGTTGATATTAAAAACTTATAGGTTTTTGGATATTGTGCTGGTAAAAATCCTTGCCTAACATTTATTTGATTATATATCTTAATACCAGACATTCCAACAAATGTAAACCCAAGGTCTATTGGTATAAAACCAATTTGCCCTGAAGGTATACCTAGTTTTAGGAATAATATTTGATTAGCAGTTTTTACATAAGTTTCAAATGCTGCTTTTCCTTCTTTTATTATCTTATCATTAAATAGAAAATAAGATGCATTAGTTTCAGCTGTATAGCCTGTGGACCCATCATCGCTACCTGCTGCAAAGTCACCTCCAAATACTCTAGTTAAATAAAATACATAATTATTTCCAAATTTAGCAGCTAATTCTTCTGCTGTGTATTTTCCAGATATTGCTTTTAACTTTTCGGCACGTTTGTAAGCATCTACTTGGTTAACATATTCTTCCCAGTTAAGTCCTCCATTATTATCCCGTCCTTCTTGTGGATAAACATCATTTATTGTTGCTATTCTATATCCCTGTAATTCAACTCCCGCAGCTTTAAATGTTTGATTCTGTGAATATGATCCATTTAATCTTTCTGATAGGTCAGGGTTTGTTATATTTGGAATATTGTCGCCTGAAGTGTCAACTTGTTCATCATCATCTCGCCAAAGCCAATTTCCAACACTATTATAAATGTCAACAGCTCCTTCAACAGCCCAGTCAACAACGTGTCCTGTATTTTCGATTCCTGTTAAGGCAAAATCACCTACACCCACAACTAAATCTTCAAAAACTTCGTCATCTCCTCTATCTTCTTCACCTGCTACCCAGGAATTATATAATTTAGTAACTTCTTCTGAGGTTAAATCCCCAAATTGTGTTATTCCTAACTCATTAGCTTGATCTGCTAAAGCTATAGCTGCTTGAAGTGCAACTTCTAGTGCCGGATCAACATATTCTTTGTTATATCTATCATATAATCCCTCATTCCATTTTGAAAAAGCAGTAGCATCATAATCCTTTGTAGGTTTATTAGCTGCTGTTGCTCCTATTGAAATTAGGCTTGCTAATTCTGGTGTAATTTTAGTATCAAATTTAAAATCAGTTACAAAACTAGCTTGACCATTTGGGTTAATACCAAACATTTCAAATGAAGGAACAGGACGCATTTGATCTTTTAAAAACGAAACATTTTCAGCACCCGGTATTGGGTTTTGTTCTAAAATAGTAATTACTTTTTCGTCTTTTAATATTACTTCTAAATTATTAATATCACCTAAAGCAGTATTAATACCATCACATATATTTTGTAAAAATTGAAAAATTGATAGTGTTGTTTTTTTCTCCCCGGCAGTTGTTGCTTTATTTATTTGGGTAGAAATAAAGTCATAATTAATATATATGTTCATTATTTTACCATATATAACACTAACATCACCTTGAGTCTCAGAAACTGCAAATTCTTTTAGATAATCCCATCCTGGAGAAAACCTTACATAAGTTTTATCATTTGATACTTCAGTAGTAACTGATATAGGAGGTTTAATAATACAAATTCTAGGGTCTAATGAAATTTGGTTTGGGTATGTAGTACATAAATTAGTATCTGGGTTAGCATCAAATTCTATTACATCTGATGCTTCTCCAAAATCAGTTAATAATTTAGGGACAACATAAAGTTGCAATTTTTTTATTAGTGCCCCAAAGGTCATATAATAACCATATTTATCTGATGACTCTGATTCGACATCACTAAAAACTGCTGGTGTAAAAAATAAAAGTGGGTTTAAATAATCACTTAATTTTTCATCCCAGGATTTCCCACATATGTCTTGAAACATATCTTGTGATAAAGCTGTAGATCCAGCATTAGTTACAATAGGTGAATCTCCTAACCCTTCAGGAAAGTAAGATGCTGATACTTGAGATTGAATGTTTTTTAATGAAAGTGTGGTTGCTTTTGTTGCTATTGATAAAGATTCTATTACATCACCAACGGATATTAAATCTATAGTTATACTATAAGTTCCATCAGGATCAAATGACCAGTTAAAATTAGTTACCCTACCATAAAAACCATCATAGTTACCAAAATATTTTTTACGATAACCTTCTATGGTTTTTATCATTTGAAGTTGGGTAATATTAGTATTATTTTTAAACCAACTATCTTCAATAATAGTATTACCTACATCTTTAATATCTTGTGAATTAGTAGTATATTTGTCCCATCCCCATTCAACCATTAGAGTAAAACCTAATCTAAGATACACTAATTCTATTAATTCAAATTGAAACTTATTATAACATTTTAATTCTATTGTACCTTCTCTAATTGATCCTCGGTTTTTAGACTCTAATGAAAAAGATATTAAACCCGGTGCTGGTACTATACCTTGATCTGTTCCTCCTAAACCATAAGTATTATTATTATTCCATAAAGAAGTTGAATTTGATACACCTGACCTAAAGTTATATTCATCGCCATCAAGTTCTGATAGTGTATTAAATAATACTGTTTTTTGTGCTAATCCCATTCCTGTAAAATCAGCTGTATTTTCTATTCCTATATCACGTAATCTTTTTTCTCCACTACTTATGTGATCATCAACATATGTTCCGGCTTCATTTAATAATGCTGGGGAGTTATCTCCTATAACAGATAATGAAGAGGCCATCTTAAGCCAAGAATTTTTATTATTTATTAGTTGAATTTGGGATGGGGATCTACTTTCATTATCTTTTATCCCAGAGCCATAAAGTTTTTGCCTAGCTGCTATTTGAGCTAGTACATAATTTTCAAATCTTTCTCCTACAATATTTCCCATAATTAGATCACCCCGTTTAATAAGTTATATTGACTAATAATATTAGCAATATTTTGGGGTATTCTAATTTGTTGATTTAAAGGTAAGTAATATGAATCTTGTTGTAAATTTTCATTTGCAATTGATATAACCCACCAATGTTCTGAATTCCCATAATATTGCAAAGCTAAGGTATCAAAACGATCCCCTTGTTCTGCGTATACATAAATGTCTCCAAAGTTTAAAGGTATTCTAGGGTATTTAGTCCCAGTATAATTTCTATGACCTAATTTTCGATCATTCTTAACTTTTCTAACTATTGTTCTATTTGTATATCGTCCCATTATTCTCCTGGTTTAGGTGGCATATAATTTATAATACCGTTTGAAGTATTTGTACTGCCTGGTCCACCACTATAGTTAGTTCCTAACCCACCTTTTAAGTTAATATATCTTTCAGGCCCATAGTTAGAAATAAATTTACCACCACCTTCAACATTACCTCCAGTATAACTATTTCTTTGTAATCTTGGTACAAAGTCATGTATTGGAGTAAATTGGAACCCAGTTACATTAACGATCATAGGCATTTCTTGTACGCTTGGGTCTGAATTAATTTCTTTTTTTGAATCTCCTGTACCTATACTAGTTAAGTTACCAGCATCAGTTATGCCAATTTCCCAAGGTGATTCTTGAGGAACTTCTAAGGTTAAACCTGACATGAATCCAATCTGTCCTTGGAACCAACCACCTACTGATAGTTCAATTAAATTTCCTCTCATATACCCAACATCTGAATAATCACCAGCACATACTGAGGCTAAATAATTTAATTTTTGATACATAGGTATTAATTCTTGTTTTGATTGTGCTGCTACTGTCCAATCTAATGAAACTGTTCGGCCAAACCCACTAAAATTATAAAAGTCTTCAGATCTTCCCATAAACTTTTGGGCTGACCATTCTGATGTGTAGGCATCACTTAAACTATTAATGTGAGCTCTAAAATGAACAAATGTTTTTTCTCTAGGATTTTGATTATCTATAACACCAATTCTAAATTTAACTAAATCGTTTTTGGTATTATCAGATGTTACACTTGTTGATTTATATAAAGGATAAGCGTTAATTTTATCTACAGCATTTCTATATGTTGCATTATCAGATACGGATCCTGATATTGGGGTATTAATATCTCTTTTACCTATAGTATAACTTGATAAGTTTCCTCTTTTACCAGGATTACCTAAGTTAACTCTTTGTTCTATTTTTTTATTGAATTCCCAAGCTAAAGTAGCCGGTCTTGTTTGACCAACACCTAATGTTTGTTGGAAATTAGGATTTGTTAAATCCATACCACCTTGACTATTTGGTTCTCTTGGAATTGTTGCACTTGGTATTAGTGGAATTCCCGGGGAACCAAATATTTGAAAACTTAAGGGTGATAAAAATTTATTTAAGGGGTCACTTGATACGTTAAATAATTCATTATAAGATAGTGCTGATTTGCCTACAGTTTTAGTAATACCACTACCCCAAAAATTAATATCATCAGGTTGAAATGTTGTTTTACTAGTAATAGGTATTCGTGTTTTACCAATACCTAAAGTAGAACCGGGTCCACCTGAGTATGATAATAATTGACCTCTATTTGTTAGGGGACCAAAATTTGCACTATTTATTTTTGTGTCTGCTAAATTTTCTACTCTACTTCTTACTACACCATCAGGCATAATAGTACGTAGGTAAGTTGGGAATGCTAATGGTCTATTTCGATTTGAACTAAACCCAAAGTTTTTAGGGCCATTAGGGTTTAAATTATCAAATGGGTTAAAACCTTGTTTTGGAACGTGTATTCCAATTGCATTAGTACCAGCTTGAATAATTGCTTCTAATGGAGTATAAACTCCTTGATTCATTATTAACCTTGCTGGGTCTGCAAATCCTGCTTCACCATTAACATTTGTTAAGGATAATACATTTTGTTTTACTATAAATAAGGGACCGTTTGGTGACTTAAAGTCAAAAAACATCTGTGCCAATCTGGATACATCATTACCTATCCTTCTAGGCAATAGTGTTCCCCCACGTAGTAAAAAGTCAGGTCCCCCTGTTCTTCCTACATCGTCAAGACTATTAGGTATTTTAGATGTAACATATGGTTGGTTACTACTACCACCACCTACGACATCTTTACCATACCTTAATGACTTAAGATTTGTTGTAAGATTTACTAATGGCATATTGTCTTATCCTGGTAAATTGTTTAAATATTTTTGTTGTGGGGTAACTGATCTTTCTAATGTTGATGGTAAAGGCAAAATTCCATTTTCAGGTGCTACTGAACTTGCATTAGGATCTCCTATTGTAGAGTATTCCCTATGTAATGTAGACTGTTGAAAATTTGGAGTATCTGGTGTACCACCATCTAGTCCACTTAATTGTGATCCTTTGTTTTCTAATTTATTTAATAGGCCCATAATTTTTGTTTTAAATTGTTATTTTATTATAAATATTGTAAAATTAATTGTTTATTACGATTTGGACACATTATATAATCCAATAGGTTTTAATTTCTTTTGTTGTCTAACCATAGCACCTAATAATTTATTTGTTCTAGACATATCTGTACCTCCACCTTGTCCTAAATTAGTACCAGCAATTAGAGTATCACTATCATTTAATGCTACTTCTCCTTCTGGATAGCTTATTATTCTTTTACCATATCCCATTGGGGATACATTTTTTCCTTCGTCTACGAAATCATCGGCTGTCATATAAGAATATGCTGCTGCTGCAGTACCTGCTGCTAATGCTATACCTGCAACTGTACCCACAGGTCCTAACATTGAGAAACTACCTACAATACCTGCAAACATTTTTGCAATTTCTATCCCTGCCAAAATTAAAGCTTTACCTGCTACAATTGTTAACATAATACCAAATGCTCCTAAAGCACCTGTTAAAAATGACATCATAACCTCTGATTCTCCTATATACCCTGCTACAGCTGCAAACATATCAACTAGGGGAGCAAAATTCATTGCTATTGCTTTAACAAATTCATCTATTTTAGTAAAAGCAGCATTCATTTTTTCTGTTGATGATGCTTGATCCATTAAGCTTTTTATCCCTTTTGTTCTTAGCATATCTTGAGCTTTTTCTAAACCATATTGGTCTGTTAAATCCTCAAGCATTTTAGCTCTATTTTCTTTTTCAATACCACTAGCTCCTGCTAATTGTTCTTGTATAAATAAAGTTTTACCTAAATCCTCTCTAGACATACCAACAGCTTTGGCTAAAGCATCTTGTTGGATTCTATTCATTTTACCAAAATCAGCTGCTGATCCTGCTTGTTTAGCTATTTCTGTAGCTACTGTTTCAAGATCATTATTTAATGCCGCTTGTCTTGCTTTCTCTAAATTAATATTTTTACCTATTAGTAATTCTGCTGCTAATTCGTCTTTAATGGATGATTCAAAATCAAGTAAACTACCGGCTATATCATCTACTTTAGATAATTCCATACCTAAAGCTTTAGCTGTTGCTACAGCAGCCCCAATTGCAGGACCACTTTTTCCTAAAGATAATTGTGTAGCCTCAGATACATTTGATATCTCAGTCATAATCTTTTTAGCATTTAAAGATACGCCTGTTGATGCCTTTACATTTTCTATCTGCTTTAATGTTGAATCCGCAATATCCTTAAAATTACCTCCAGTTGCTAAGGATAATGCTTGTATCCCCATCATTTCATCAGCAGTTAAACCTGCTGTTTTCTTTAATTCTGTAAAGGTTTTTAGTTGGTCGGCTGTATAATTAACTGATGTTCCTAAGGCATCATTTATTTCCATTGTGCTTTCAGCTAACCCTTGGCTAGAAACAAATAACGAATCATTTGAAGATGCTGCGTCGGAAAAATTACCTGCCATTATTCTAGCTTCTCCAGCACTTACATTTAGGTTTTTAGCTAGTTTTCCTGTGTCTTCTTCTAATGATTTTATACCTTTTATCAATGCACCAATTGACATTTTAAATCCAAGAGCAAATGCTTTTGCTGCTATAGCTAATTGAACTAATGGGTCTCCTAATGCTTTTTCTATTGCTTTACCACTTAATTCAATTCCTTTTTTAAATATATCATTACTGCTTGCTCCAGTTTTAGCAAATGTCCTTAAATCTGCATTAATTTGAGGAATATTCATTGCAGATGCTAAATCACCTAAACCTATTTTACCTAAAAGTTTTTCAACTCCAGATAAAGCTGCTCCAGTAGCACCCATTCTTTTTAAAAGCTCTTCTTCTTCCTCTTTATTTTTTTCTCTTAGTTTTTGTTGTTTTATTAGTAATTCATTTTGTTGGGAAGTAAATATAGCTTGTTTAGCAGAAACACTTAACCCTTCAGTAGTAGCATCTAATACAGCAAAGGCTTCAGCTTGTAGCTGTTTTTCTATATCTAACCTTTCTTGACTTAATGTTCCTGTTTGTCCTGCATTTCTTAAAAGGGCTTTTTGTATAGCTTCAGATTTTGAAATTATACCTATTTGCTTTTTAGCTTCGGCAACTTTCTTTTTTTCTTTATCAGTTAAATTTGCAGTTAAAGCATTTTCAGTTTTTAAGCCTTGCTCTATTAATTTAGCATTTTTAGTTATTTGCTTCTGGATTGAAGAAAGGTCATTATATTCACTGGATTGGTTTGATAGCTCTCTAGATATCTTTGTATTTATTGATAATGTTTCTTTATCAAATTGAGTACGCTTTGTAGATAAACCTTGGGCCTCCCTAATACTATCAACTAAAGATGAAGACAAACCAAGCTGTTCTGCTTCCATCTTAAGCATCTCTTTCTTTAGAGCATTAAGTTTTGCCTGCCCTTTAAGTTCTTCTTTTTCAGCCATTAATCGGTTTTATTATAAATATTATCACTTATAACTTGTTTTACCTTTATATGGTTCACTTGCTTTTTTAAAATCAGGAACATTAACCTTACCATCTGGGTTTACCATGCTTTTAGTTCCACCTTTTTTTGTTGCTTTTTTATTTGCTTCATTTTCTGCATCAAAATAGTCTTGGATTTCTCTAAATGTAAATTTTCGTAACCAAATAGGCATATTGTAAACTGTAGGATAATCAAACCCACCTTTACCATGAAATACAATATCATGGATTTGCTTAAATAAATTCTTCCTTATTAGGGGTGCGGTCTTAAGCGTCAGGCCAAAAAAAGTTCAACCCAATGGGTACAACTACCTCCTCCCCATTGTCCAAAATATAGGACAAGTCAACATCAGGTTGACTAGATTTTATATGTTCTCTAAGGGCTCTTGAATCTCGTGCTAGGAATGCGTTATCAACCCATTCTCTAATATATTTTTTTTCATCATTACCATCAACTGATAATATCATGTGTTTATAGCGTGTACTTAAACCCGTGGATGATTCTTTATTTATTTTCTTTAATCCAGCAACTTCTCTTTCAATTGCTTTTTCAAGTTTTCCTGTTAATAATTGATAAGTAATTATTGTTCCTGATGTAGGTAAAGTAAATGAAAATTCATTTTTGCCGGCTTCATATAAATCTTCATCAATTGGTTTATTATCTAAAGTTGATACATCTATAGTATATTCTTCATCTTTAACCATTACTTTATATTCCTTACCATACCCTAATACTCTAGAGGCAATTAATAATGAATTTTTATCTCCTATAATTAAATCTTCAATATTAATTTTTTTATCAATAAGTAAAGATTTTAATAATTTATCTAATACTATACCTTTTTGGATATAAGATTGGTTAGAAAGAATATCTTCTTCCTTAGCCGTCATATATTTCATTTCTACTTTACCACTTGATAACGGATTGTCTTTTGCGTAAATTAATCCTTTAGAGGGTAAATCTACTTCTTCCGTAGGGAATTTAAAATCACTCATATAATCTTTATTTAATTAAAACTGTTGTTCATTAATACATATGTACGATACAAAAAAGCTTGACCGAAGCCAAGCTATTTTATAAAATATGTTAATATTTTTTAGAAATTTAAAATACAGTAATCTGGTTGTACCTCTAAAGATATTTCTTGAGCTGCATTTTCTGTATCCCAATTGAAATCTCCGAAATCAGCTGAGGTAATTATTGCTCCTTTAATAATCCATTCAGATACGATATCACCTACAGGTCCTAATACGTTTAATGTAAGATCTTTTTTATAGAAATCACTATATCCATCTCTACCTGTTACTGATTCATGGTGTAGTCTAACCCACTCCATTACAGCTTGTGCTCCTGAAGGTGTTATTGGATCAAATAACGTCATTGAAATTGGGTTCCATGTTGATTTACCTTTTACAAATCTTTGAACGTTTATATGATTTAAAGCTACTGTACCTTGTGTTAGTGTTACAGCTCCCATACCCTTAATTTGGTAAGACGGGATTCCATCTACATAAAGAATAAATCTATTCTTTTGTTTTGGCTCAAAAGCTGTGAAAAATATTTCGTTTGGGTCTAATACTGCCATTTTATTATTTTATTTATTTTATTATAAATATTTCGTTTTTTAATTTTTATGATGGAAATGTTGCTCCAGTTGGTAAAACATTGAAATCTAATAAAATAAATTCTGCTGTTTTAGTTGGTTGTAGGTAAATTTGACCTACTAGCTCGTTTCTATCGATTACATCTGGTGTGTTATTTGTAGCATCCATTACA
>TARA_R110000772_G_scaffold21396_3_pt1 | contig 13492 bp, 10 predicted proteins | sample TARA_R110000772 | Tara Oceans TARA_R110000772 (sample SAMEA4397948) | marine metagenome | biome: Polar Biome; feature: [SRF] surface water layer (ENVO:00010504); material: water (ENVO:00002006), including particulate matter (ENVO:01000060) such as... | depth 5 m | reverse complement strand
AAACTCAGGAAAACGAACTTGGGAGATAGGCGAAATAATCGGAAATTATAAAACTTGGAATAAAGAACAAATAGAATCTGCCCCTAATAACGAAAACAAAACCATAGGAAAACCTTCAATCCAAGATTTTAGAACAGAGATAATAACCTCAACATCTACTATAATGTCTTCTTCCCCAAGTTATAAAACTAGAGAAGGGAAAAATATAGAAGAAAGAGTAAACCTAGGAGACCCAGGAAAATCTCAAAACGTATATAGCTATGCAACTGGGGGGAAGATAGTAGATGCTATAAACCATAGCGGTATATATGAAGCTGAAATAGCTAACCATTTAAATGATAAAAATGATTTAGTTAAGTTTAGTATAGGTGTTTTACAAAATAACGATTCTAAAAATGCAGATTTTATGCACTTTAGATCATTTATAGATTCATTTGATGATTCATACAATGCTGATTGGGGGAGTACTCAATATGTGGGTAGGGGGGATAAATTTCACAACTATCAAGGATTTAATCGTTCGATTAATATGTCTTTTACGGTTTATGCTCAATCAAAAGCAGAATTAATACCAATGTATGAAAAGTTAAATTTCTTAGCATCTTCACTTGCTCCATCTTATGGGGAAGGTGGGTTTATGCAGGGAAATTTAGTATATTTAACCTTAGGAGGATATTTATTTAAACAATTAGGAATTATAAAAGGATTAACATACACAGTACCGCAAGAATCCACTTGGGAAATTGGTATAGGAGATGCTGGGGGGTTTGACGATAGTGTTAAAGAATTACCACATATGATTAAAGTATCGGGATTAAGTTTTACTCCAATCCATGACTTCTTACCAAGAAAAGCTAAACCTTACAACCAAAGGGATACAAGGTTTATTGCTTTAGCTAATAATACTAATGAAGATAAAAGTTCCTACTCAAAAATCACAAAACAATCTTATGAATTTGAAACTAATAAAAAAATAGAAGCAAGAAAAGCAGAAGCTGCAAAGAAGAAAGCAGAAGAAGAAGCTGCTGCTGCCGCTAAAAAGAAAGCTGAAGAAGATGCCAATTTATTTAATGTAAACCTATCAGGTGGTGGTACACGTTTTAATACCTAATAAAATTTATAAATGAAAAGATACGCTAACATAGGTATAATATCAAACCAAAACGAAAATTTAAGTACTATTGGGGTTTTATATAGAAAACCAAGTTTCTACCCTGAAATCCCACTAAGCTCAAATGACATTCAAGTTATTACAAACTTTGGAGATCGTTTAGATTTAATGGCAAACCAATTTTATGGTGATTCAACTCTATATTGGATTATAGCAGCAGCAAATCCAGATGAAGTGAATTATGGTTCACTATTTGTAACTGAGGGAACACAGTTGAGAATACCAACTGATATAAATGAAATATTAAGAAGTTACGAATTTAGAAATGAGTTATAACTATGGCAGTAATAGGAGGAAAATTTAGAGATTATGTTGATGGTCAAGTAAAGCAAAGGCAAAAAATGTTAGGGGGGGATGTAATGGTAGATCAAACCTTAAAAGCATTAAATACAAACACACCTTGGATTAGAATGGCAAGTTCAGTAAACATTACTGAAGGGGATAAGTCACTCCCAGGTACATCTGTATATGAGCAAATAATACAAAAAAATATATTTGAGGGTTTTGAGTGGAAAGAAGATAATTTATCTAAAAACTTTGTACTTTTTAATGGGGTTAATAACAATGTGGGGGGTATAGATAACATGCCTACAGGAAACACAGGGAATCCCCTCCAAAAAGCCTATGGTTTTGGGTATAGTAAATTAGGTGCTAAAAATAGTAGAGGTCCTATTCCCTTACCAGGAATTCAGAGTGTCAACTTCACATATAAAAACGATGGGGCATTAGCTCAAGCATCCGTCAAAGTTAAATGTTTTTCTCCCGAACAATTTCAAATGATAGATATCCTCTTCCAAAGACCAGGATATACAGTACTTTTAGAGTTTGGTCATTCTGTGTTTAAGGATAACAAAGGAAAATTACAATATGCAGGTCAAGGAGATTATAATTACAATACAGCACCCTTCCAACATTTATATAAACCCGATGAAAAGAAAGGTTTTTATAATCTTTTAGATAAAATTGAATCTGAAAAGGAAAATTGGGATGGGAATTACGAAGCATTCTATGCTAAAATATCTAAATTTAATTGGTCTTTCAACCAAGATGGTAGTTATGACATCACTGTTAATTTGGTAGGTTTAGGGGATGTTATTAGTTCATTAAGGTTGGATGTAGCCCCACCTAAAATAAATTTCTCTAATTCAAAAGATGTGGAGAATTCTATAGATTTAAATACAATTGAAGGTACATTTAAAAAAGATGAATCAATCTTTCAACCTATTACATTTCCTGCATTTAATAAGATTGCTACTAAGTATAGAAAAAAAGTAATAAATGAAAGATCTATTCAAAAAGATGCTAGATATTACAAAGATGGTGATTATATATATTTTGATGATGGGAAAGGACTCTCCACCAAATATTTTAAAGTCCCTATTTCAGAATTTAACAAATCCGCCTTCACCCTTAGTGAGAGTCCAACTATTCAAAATTCACTAGCCTCAGCATTTACATATGAGTTGAGAAGAATTAAAGAATTAATGGGGGAGGCAATCCAAGGAAGTAACGATGATATTTTAATTCCATACCTATCAACCCCTTACCCACAAATGTTAGATAGTGGGGTATTAAATCAAAACGCAGTCATCCCAAATGGGGTATTAGGTGTTAAAAATGGAAGTAATGATGCTTTTGACCCTGGAACTTATATAAGTTTTGGTGTTTTATTATCAATACTCCAACAGTTTTCCAACCAATATTCAAAAGGAATCCCCTTAATCCAATTTGATTTTAATTTTATTAAAATGGTAGATGACGATAATTTCATCAAAATATACTCAGGTTTATTCTCTTCAGACCCATCTAAGATATTAATCCCCTACGGACAACTTCCTTCTAATGTGGTTGGTGAGGGTAATAAACCTCTAATCCAACCAGAATTAAACCCAATAAATGGAAAATCATTTAATAGAATACTATCTGAGGGGGGAGATAACTTCTTAACTGGCGACCTTAATAAGGGTAAGTTAGCCTATATTTACCTCAACCTTGATTACCTCTCAGAAAAATATGTAAGTAGTATTAACCCTGAAGGTAACGAAATTTTAACCTTAGATTTCTTAAAAGATGTTTTAAAAGATATAAATGATAACCTAAATAATTTAAACAATTTTAAAATATTACATAATAAAGAAAATAATAAAATTCAAATAGTTTCTGAGGCTCCTATAGGGGAAACTAGTAAAGAATTAACTAGAATTAACACCTTTGGAGTTACCAAAACAGAGGGCTCATTCATAAAAAGTATAAACTTAGACTCAGAACTTTCAGATAATTATGCTACCCAAATATCAGTAGGGGCTCAAAATAATGGGTCTAATTCTCAATCAAATTCCTTATCATTTTCAACATATAATAAAGGGTTAATTGATAGGATGATACCTGAAAAAAATGATGATGGTAGTATAAAATCAACCCCTACCTCTAAATCAGAAAAAGAAAAATCTCAAGATGAGAAGAGGATAAATTATTACATGAATTTAGAAAGGAATGAAGATGGTTCGGATGCAACAACATCTCGTAGTATATGGAATAATATTTGGACTGATAAAACTTCAGAAGTATTTAAAAGTGTTTATTGGAGTTATAATGTAGACTCAGAAACACTTACCTCATTAAAAGATCTAAATAATAATATTTCCAGATTTATATCGGGTGAATTAACTAAAAAAAGTTTAGCACCACCACCCATGTTTCTCCCATTTAATTTAAAATTAACACTCCAAGGGTTAAGTGGGGTGCAAATATATAACTCATTTACAATCGATGGTAAGGTATTACCACTCTCATATAACCCTAAACAGATAGAATTAACAATAAAAAGTTTAAGCCATACTGTAGATAATAATGGGTGGGTAACTCAAATCGAGACATTTTCAAGGCCGTTATTTACATATAACTCTAAAAATATAAAGGTAGAAGAAGTACCAACAAAATCATCAATGGTCTCATCAATGACTAAGGTGTTTGGTCCAACTTCCACAGGAGGTTACAAACTTAGTAAAATTAGAAAACAAACAATTAATGGGGTTATGTACACCAATGGGGAAATACCAAATAATAAGTTATCCAACCTTCAAAATACCCAAAAATATAAAGGCTCAATTATCTCCGATGGGGGTCAAATAAGATTGTTAGATTTTATAATGGTTAAACTAGAAAAAATGCTAAAAGCTTATGAAACCGACAACCCAGGAGAACAACTTTACATAAATTCTGCCTATAGACTCTATACAGACCAGGTTAGAGTTAGAAAACAATGGGAAGCAAAAGGAAAACCCAATAACGCAGCATATCCAGGAAGATCAAATCATGGGTTTGGGAGGGCTATAGATTTTGCAAATAAAAAACTTCGAGCATTAACCCCATCTATGAAAGAATATAAATGGTTAAAAAAGAATGCTGGGAAGTACGGATTTACAAGAATTTGGTCCAAGTCAGGAAAACCTGAATCTTGGGAGGCATGGCATTGGGAGCATTTAGGTGATAAATAAAAAAATAAAACAAATTATATGTATTTGCCAAAAAATAAAATTATAACAAACCTATTTACAATTGGGGAGGAATACATCACCCCAGATGGGGAGGATTATATAGGATTTTACCATAAACTATATACCAGTAAATATTTCACAGGTAAAAACCCAGAAGATAAACCTAATATAGAAATATTCCCTTCAGTAGATAGTGATGTTGACCGTCCACAAATTTTAACACCTCAAAAATTTAATAGTATTTCTATAGTTGATGAAGCTTATTTACTCCAACAAATTACAAATTTAGGGGATAGATTTTTACCATCCCAACACTACCCAACTCCAACAGAAAACGATTATAAGGTAGGAAATTTTAAAAGATATTTTTGTGTAAAGGCAAACGAAAACTCATACCTTGAATTAGATAAAAAAACACACGATAAATTATCATCCAAAAATTCAAATTGGGCCTACGAGTTATATATTCCATTCTACATTACATGGTATATAACAGGTGAAGAATCTCAAGTTGAGAGTACCAATAAAAATTTAGTTATAATTTATGAACAAAGATCCAATAGGAAAGGTTTTAAAGAATTTCTAAGAGAAAATTACACAAAATACTACACACCATAATAGGTAAAAATTAAAATAATTTGGCTCCCATTGGGAGCTTTTTTATATTTACAACAAAATAAAAGTTATGTATTGGTTAATAGAATCTGAAGAACAACTCCAAACCTTAGAGAAAATCAAATACGAGGATGTATTTGTAGAGATAATCCCTCTATCAAACACAATCCACCCCGTAGAAAATTCAATTTGCTCTCTTTATATTCGACCGTTAAAATCCACAAAAGGCTTTATGGTCACCACCTCCCATAGTGAAACGTTATCCGTTGATATTAACAGTATAGTACGCGTATTAAACACATTTAAAACCATATACGTTAGGGATAAAAAGGAATTCTTACATTATCTTATTTTAAAAAACCTTTATGACATAACACTAACCCAACCTCCATATATACAAAGCTATACCCAGACCCACTCCCACTTCTATAAATTATTCCCTAATAAAAAAAATATAAACCGTATTATACCAATTGTTAAACACTATGAATATTGTGAGAAAACATTTGAAACACTAAAACCAAGAATAAATGAACCAATCAACAACTTTTACAACAACAAAGCCACAGTGGTATTCAACGCCATCGAACGAAATGGTATACGAATTGATAGAAAAGAATTTGAACCGCGTTTTCATAATGTCGATTCCGATTACGTCTACGGACAATTCAATTTCAAAACCCTCACAACAAGACCCTCAAACAGATTTAAAGGAGTAAATTATGCAGCAATTAATAAAGAAAACGGAGACAGAAAACCAATCATCCCTAACAATGATTTCCTTTTTGAGTTGGACATTAGTGCCTATCATCCTACTCTTTTGTCTCATTTGGTGGGTTACGAGTTTGACGATGGAGATATTCATCAAAACTTTGCGGATATGTACAAAGTGGATTACCAAAAAGCAAAAGAATTAACATTCAAACAACTATATGGTGGGGTTTTTGAACAATATAAAGACCTGGAATTTTTTAAGAAAGTACAAAAATATACGGATGAGTTGTGGGCTCAATTTAAAGGGGAGGGGTATGTGGAATGTCCTATTTCAAATCACATATATAGGGATGATGAGTTGCAAGATATGAAACCCCAAAAGTTGTTGAATTATATTTTACAAGCAACTGAAACATCTACAAATGTGCTTATATTGTGGGAAATGTTTAAATTATTAAAAGGGTGTAAAACCAAACTAATACTATATACTTTCGATTCATTTACATTTGATGTGGATAAAAGCGAAAAGGAAACAATAAAAAAAATAATAGATATCTTCGAAGGATTTAAACTGAAGGTGAAAATGGTAAGCGGTAGTAATTATGGGGAGATGAATTAAACTCACACATATAATTTGGAGAAGCCAAAACCCATTCGTATATTATGGGAAATGTTAAAGACAAAAAAAAAACAATATTTAATTATGAATCAACAGATTACTTTACAAAACCCTCCACATATGTATAAGGTGGATGATTTCCATGAATCGTCTATCACCAATACAATAGATTTGAATAATAGATTACTTTGTACCTTTACTACTAAAGAAGACCTTAATGGGTTACTGGACAGTATTACTTCAAAGTACGATATATTATATAATAAAATCTTTGTATTACATATCAAGAGTAACGATGAATATGTTTGCACCTACAATATCGATCAAGATAATGTAAGTTCAATTCCCTCTAATACCATATTAGTACACAGGAAAAAAGATTCAAATACTCTATATACAATTAATGCCTTAAATGAACTTATAAAGACATTAAACGGTGGGGTTGTGAATACAAGATTCCCAATTGACTGGCAACATTATAGAAACACAATAATGCTAACCCAGAACAACGAGTTAAAACAATTGAGAACTAAGATCTATAAAATCATAGAACTTTAATAAACTCTTCAAAATTAGTTTGGATACCCGACCTAATTTTCGTATATTCACATCAATAAATTATTAACCAAAAAACAGTTATATTATGGACTTAAACGTCATTAAACAACGCTTGGAAAACATGAACAAGCAAACATCAAAATCTGGGGGTGGGGAAAAGAAGAATCTTTTCTGGAAACCAACAGTAGGAAAACAAATTATTAGAGTTGTACCTAATAAATTTAACAAACAGAACCCATTTACTGAAATGATGTTCTATTATGGGATTGGGGAAAGAGTAATTGCCTCACCTGCTAACTGGGGAGAGAAAGACCCAATAATGGAATTTGTCCAAAAACTAAGACAAACATCAGATAAAGAAAATTGGAGATTAGCTAAGAAGTTAGAAGCTAAAGTAAGAACATTCGCTCCGGTATTAGTGAGGGGAATGGAAGATGAAGGAGTTAAATTGTGGCAGTTCGGATCTATGGTTTACCAAGAATTCTTAAATATGGCCACAGATGACGAAATCGGAGATTATACCGATGTATCAAGTGGTAGGGATATTAAATTAACAACTGTAGGACCTGAAGTAACAGGTACAGCATATAATAAAACTACATTATCACCATCTATGAAAGTATCCCCTATATCTGGAGATATTGCTGAGGTTGAAAAATATTTAGAAGAACAAGCAGATCCTAAATCCGTATTCAAAAAGTTCACTTATGACGAAATTAAAGCTACTTTGCAGAAATTTGTTGCTCCTGAAGATGAACTAGAAGAAGATAGTATTATATCTGAAACCCCCGTCAACTTCGAAAATGACACAGTTAAATCAAACTATTCACTAAATGTAAAACCTAAAGAAACCAAGGGTGACAAATTTGATTCTCTATTTGAAGATAGTAATGATGATTTACCATTTTAAATAAAAAACAATAATGGCAAAAAAGAAAAACTCAAAAACATTACAGGAAGCAGTTTCTGCCGAAATCCGTTCTAAGTTCAATTTAGATAGTTTTAAAGATAAAAAAGGTTTATCATCAAAATCAAAATTTAAGGAACAACAATGGATACCACTATCCCCGGCATACCAAGAGGTAACATCCACTCCTGGTATCCCAATGGGTCATATAGTCTTATTAAGAGGACATTCAGATACAGGAAAAACAACCGCACTACTTGAAGCAGCGGTTGAAGCACAGAAGAGAGGTATTTTACCTGTTTTTATTATCACAGAGATGAAATGGAACTGGGAACATGCAATTCAGATGGGGCTAGAAGTAAATGAAGTAATAGATGAAAAAACCGGAGATGTTATAGATTATAATGGTAATTTCATCTATGTAGATAGAGAAAGCATACATACTATAGAAGATGTAGCAACATTCATTCTAGACTTAATCGATGACCAGAAAAAAGGTGACTTACCTTATGATTTATTATTTCTGTGGGATTCAATAGGATCAGTACCATGTGAAATGTCTATAAAGTCAAACAAAAACAATAACGAGTGGAATGCAGGTGCTATGTCTACCCAATTTGGGAATAACGTAAACCAACGTATGGTACTTTCAAGAAAAGAATCTTCACCTTATACAAATACATTAGTTTGTATTAATAAAGTGTGGACAGCTAAAGCAGATTCACCTATGGGGAAACCTAAACTAATGAATAAAGGTGGTTTTGCTATGTGGTTTGATTCAACATTTGTTGTAACATTTGGGAATATTATGAATGCTGGAACCTCCAAAATTAAAGCTATTAAAGGTGGTAAGCAGGTAGAATTTGCTAAACGTGTTAATGTTCAAATTGATAAAAATCACATTAATGGTATGACTACTAGGGGGAAGATTGTTATGACACCTCATGGTTTTATTTTAGATAATGATAAAGATCTGAAAAAGTACAAAGATGACCATACTGAAGAATGGGTTAAAATTCTAGGTGGTGGAGATTTTAATATTGTTGATGAAGAAAATAACGATGACGATATTACTTCATTTACAAAAGAACCGTAACAAAAACTAAAATATGAGAAATAAAGACTTACTTAACCTCCTGAACGATGTCCAGGAGGAAGGAAACGATACTGTAGAAAGTAAAAGAGTACTAGTTATAGATGGGTTAAATCTATTTTTTAGGAACTTTGCAATGCTTAATATGGTGAACCCCGAAGGGGTTCATATAGGGGGGTTAGGTGGATTCTTTAGATCTTTAGGAGCTCTTATCCGTCAAACTGACCCAACAGAAGTCATAGTTGTGTTTGATGGGGTAGGTTCTTCTGCTAATAGGAAGAACTTAGTACCTGAATATAAATCCAACAGAAATCTTCAACGTATCACAAATTGGGATACTTTTGACGATATGGATGAAGAACAAGATTCTAAAATAGATCAAATAGTTAGAATAATTCAATATTTGAAAACCCTTCCAGTAAAAACCATAGCTATAGACAAAACAGAAGCCGATGATATAATTGCATATTTAGGTTCCATAATTCCGGAAAAACCAGAAGATAAGATTATTATAGTTTCATCAGATAAGGATTTCCTACAACTGGTAAATGAGAATGTTTTAGTGTATAGACCCATAGAAAAAGAATACTACAATGAGGATACCATAAAGGAAAAGTTCAACATATCTCCACACAATTTTATAATATATAAAACGTTATTAGGTGATAGTTCTGATAAGGTTAAGGGTATAAAGGGTTTAGGTGAAAAAGGATTATATAAGAAATTCCCTGAAATTACCGAAAAGGACCTTACACTAGATGATATCCATTCAATATGTGAGTCTAAATTTAAAGACCATTTAGTTTATGCCAGGGTAATCCAAAATATCGAAGAGTTAGAAAAAAACTACAAAATTATGGATTTAAGTAATCCAATGTTAACAGATAGAGACAAAGAACAATTAAAAACATTTGTCTTATCCGAAAAAACACATTATCTTCCCGAGCAGTTTTTAGCAATGTATAAGAAAGATCAGCTAGGGTCAATAATTCGAAATGTAGAATATTGGATAGGAGATGTTTTTAGTAGGTTTGAACAAAAGTAAAAAAAAATAAGTTTTAATAAATAAGTTTTAATAAATAAGTTATAAATGACATTAAATTCGTTAGCCACCTACGGCCCCCATTTCCAAATAAAAGTAATATCTTCTTTACTTTCCCATAAAGAATTCCTTACAAACATTCATGATATTATAAGTGAAGAGTATTGGGATAATCCATCACATCAGTGGGTAATTAAGGAAATAATAAGGTATTATGATAAATATCATACCACCCCCAATATGGAAGTATTGAAGGTAGAACTTCTAAAAGTAAAAAATGATGTCTTAAAGATATCAATTAAAGAACAGTTGAAATTAGCATATGAAGCTTCTGATGACGATTTAGAGTATATTCAAGAAGAATTCTCAACATTTTGTAAGAATCAACAACTTAAAAAAGCATTATTAAGTAGTGTTGATTTGTTAAATGCTGGGGATTTTGATGGTATTAAATTTTTAGTAGAATCAGCATTAAGATCAGGCCAAGATAAAAATATAGGACATGAATATAGTAAAGATATCGAATCTAGATTTAGAGAAGATGCTAGAACTGTAGTACCAACTCCATGGGAACGTGTTAATGATTTAATGCAAGGTGGTTTAGGTAATGGTGATTTTGGGCTTATATTTGGAAACCCAGGTGGTGGTAAATCTTGGAGTTTAGTAGCTTTGGGGGGGTATGCTGTTAGAATGGGGTACAATGTTTTACATTATACTTTAGAGTTAGGTGAAGCATATGTTGGGAGAAGATATGATGCTTTCTTCTCACAGGTCCCTGTAGATACAATTTTAGAAAATAGAGAAAAAGTAGAAGAGATAATTACTCAACTGCCAGGTGAATTAATTATTAAAGAATTCCCCCCAGGACGTGCTACAGTATCCACAATAGAATCCCACATTAGGAAAGTAACTGATTTAGGAGTTAAACCTGATATGATTATTATTGACTATGTTGATTTACTTTCAACTAAGAAGAGAACTTCTGATCGTAAGGGGGAAATTGATGATATTTATACAAGCACCAAAGGATTAGCTCGTGAATTGGATGTGCCCATCTGGTCAGTTTCTCAAGTAAACAGAGCAGGAGCTAAAGATGATGTAATTGAGGGGGATAAAGCAGCGGGTTCATATGATAAGATTATGATAACTGACTTTTGTATGTCTCTTTCAAGAAAAGCCAAAGATAAAGTAAACGGTACAGGTAGATTCCACATAATGAAAAATAGATATGGGATGGATGGTCTTACCTTTGGGGTCCAAGCAAACACATCAACTGGACATTTTACAGTCCATGACTATGACCCCGATGAGGAATTTGAATCAGAAACAACTACGTCAAGACCTAGTAGTTCCAATAACTTTGATTCATTTGATAAGCAAACCTTAAAGAATAAGTTTTTTGAGTTAAATTCATAATAGTAATAAAAAAAAATAATGGGGAAGAAAAGAAATATATTAGAAGAAAGAATAGTTTATAAGCCATTTGAATATCCGGAGGCAGCTGATTATTGGCTTAAACAACAACAAGCACATTGGATACACACAGAAGTCCCACTAATGTCAGATTTAACTGATTGGAATTCTAATTTAAGTGAGACAGAAAAAAATATCATAGGTTCAATTTTAAAAGGTTTTGCACAGACTGAGACAGTTGTAAATGATTACTGGTCCGGGTTAGTTACTAAGTGGTTTAGAAAACCCGAAATAGTAGCTATGGCAGTGACTTTTGGTGCATTTGAAACAATCCACGCCGAAGCCTATGCTTTATTAAATGAAACATTAGGTCTTGATGACTTCGCTGAATTTTTAGAGGATGAAACCACTATGGCTAAAATTGAATCTCTCACCACAGTACGAGATAGTTTTAACGGTAAAAAAGATCTTCATGAAATAGCTAAATCTTTAGCAATATTTTCAGCATTTACCGAAGGTGTTAACTTATTCTCATCATTTGCTGTATTACTATCATTTAAATTAAGAAACAAATTAAAAGGTATAGGTCAGATCGTTGAGTGGAGTATCAGAGACGAATCTCTACACTCAGAAGCAGGTTGTTGGTTATTTAGAACACTTATAGAAGAAAACCCAGAACTAAAAACTCCCGAACTGGAAGCAGCAATAAATGAAGCCGCACTATTATCGTTAGAACTTGAAATAAACTTCATCCGTAAATGTTATGAGTTGGGTGATTTAGAAGGATGCCCACAGTATGATTTAGAAAACTTCATTAAGAATAGGGTTAATACAAAGTTAGGTGATTTGGGGTATAAGGGAATTATTACTGACATCGATCCAACTGCTGTTGAAAGGATGAAATGGTTCGATCACCTTTCAGCAGGTAAACAACACACCGATTTCTTCGCATCTAGGGTAACAAATTACTCTAAAGGTAATATGACTTGGGATGAAAGTATATTTTAATATAATTAAAGTAGTAGAAATAAGAATAAAATAAAAAAATGGAAAATAAAAACTTAATAGCAGATTATACACAATGGGAAAGAGGTAAAGATTACCCTGAACATTTCGATGAAGTAGCACTATCAACAATATCAAAAGGTTATTTATTACCTGGAGAAACCCCACGTAAAGCATATAGGAGGGTTGCACATTCAGTAGCAAATAAATTAAATAGACCAGATCTCGAAAATAAATTTTACAAATATATTTGGAATGGGTGGATTGGTCTAGCATCACCTGTCCTTAGTAATACAGGTACTGATAGAGGTTTACCTATTAGTTGTTTTGGTATTGATACTCCAGATTCAATTAGAGGTATTGGTTTAACAAATGCTGAACTCATGAGACTTACATCTTATGGGGGTGGAGTTGGGATATCTCTATCAAGAATTAGAGGTAGAGGAGATGAAATTACGGGAAATGGTCAAAGTGAAGGTATAGTCCCTTGGGCTAAAATCTACGACTCAACTATTATTGCTACTAACCAAGGTAGTGTAAGACGTGGGGCAGCATCAGTTAACTTAGACATAAACCACCCAGATATCCATGAATTTTTACAAATTCGTAGACCTAAAGGAGATGCTAATAGACAATGTCTTAACTTACACCAATGTGTAGTTGTGGATGATGCTTTTATGAAACGTCTACAAGATCGAGACAGTGAAGCTATGTCGTTATGGTTAGAAATACTAAAATCCCGAGTAGAAACAGGTGAACCTTACATAATGTTTAAGGATAACGTTAACAAAGATAATCCTTTAGCATATAGGATGAATAATTTAGATGTATCGATGACAAATATATGTTCAGAGATAA
>TARA_R110000772_G_scaffold52258_3_pt1 | contig 13511 bp, 3 predicted proteins | sample TARA_R110000772 | Tara Oceans TARA_R110000772 (sample SAMEA4397948) | marine metagenome | biome: Polar Biome; feature: [SRF] surface water layer (ENVO:00010504); material: water (ENVO:00002006), including particulate matter (ENVO:01000060) such as... | depth 5 m | reverse complement strand
CCTCCATTAGCAGCAGAATAATTATTCATACCATTCTTCAAGACTTGGTTGTATGCCATACCTGCTTCAAGCTTAGCCTCTGACGCAGCTAAATTAACAGCTCTCATATCTCTATAAAATCCACCAAACTTTAAATTCATTTTGGCAAGGTTAGACATATTTTGACCTGCATTTTTTGCCGTCTTTATTTCTTTAAATGCTTTATAAGTGTTTGGAGTAAATCCTTTTTTTAATGCACCAGCAACCATCTTTCTACCACCATTAGCGGCAACCCAAAAATCTCTAGCAGTTTCAATTTCTTTAGCTTTTGATAATATCTTTCTTGTTTTTTCAAACATTTTAGTAAAGCTAAAAATTGCTTTAGCTCCTTTAACAACATTTGCACCTGTCTTAGCAATAGTAACTGGTGCTGCTGTACCTCCAGACAAAGCGGTTACTCCAGCTAATATCAATTCTTCAGCTGCTATAGAAATAAGTATACCTCCAGTGTAAGCAGAGTTAGCTGCTAGGTTATTTACAAAGCCTCCAAAACCACCTCTTGTAGAACTCATGATTCCCATCTTGTCTTCAAATGCAGTAGCAGAATCAAGATCAGGTTCTAAAAATTCTCCTCCACTAAACATAGATCCATATACAGAATCAAGACCAGTACCAACTAATGACCACCAGTTTCCTCTCATCCTAGTCATGTCATCATAAATAGTTGAGTTTTCATTATAGTAGTTTTCCATATTTGCATATGGAGAATATCCTAAGTTATTAAATTCAGGATGTTCGTAATACCTCATAAATTGAGTTTGCCTCATGCCTGAAAATGCAGGGGCAACCTTTTTCTCTGACACAGGTGTGTCATCTAAAGTTAGTAACCTCTTCGTCATTGAAAAGGTATTCTCATTATTATCAGGTCTATTTTGTTTTATTGGATTATATGTATCAGTAGCAGTACCAGGATCAGCTATACCTAAACTAGCCATAGCTCCAATACCATACTTATCTATATCAGACTTCACTAAATTAACTCCTGATATATCATCAGCAGCTAAATCACCACTCATAGCATAATCATTAAACTTTTCCTCTGGAGTTTCAAACAACTCTTCAATAGGCTCAAAGCGGAACTGCCCGTCAGGTATTACACTTGGGGCAGGTCTTAAAGATGCTTGATTGAGTTCTTGCAATGGTGTTTTTGATTCGTTTTCCATTTACTTATGATTTATTTTTTACCGTAAATAGCCTGATCTTTTTCTCTTAAGGCCTGGTTATTTCTTCTAATTTCTTGATACTGAGCTTGCATTTTTATCATCTGTTGATCAATTCCCATTAAACCATTTCTAAAATCCATTTGAACTGTGCCCGTGTCAGTTGTATATTCAGTATAATTTTCAGCATTTGGATCATAAGGATTGTAATAATTAACTGAATAATCAAGCATGTAATTTCCAGTCCCATTTTTAACAACTCTATAGTCAGCTGTATTAGTTATACCATTATCATTAGGTACTGTATAATCATGATAGGTGCTATTATCACCACCAAGAATATCTATTTCTGTTGAAGAATAATAATCATTCTTTTTTGCTTTAACATTTAAATCTTCTTGCTGATCAAAAACTAAAAATATACCACTATCATTATTATCTTCACCTACACCTTTTAATTTTTTTAAATCATCTTTAGTTAATGCACCATACTCTGCACCTTTTGGCCCTTTAACTTTTGATGCAAGCCACTCTGAACTAAACTTAAGTTCATAACCCGCATGAGTTTTATCTCCTACATTTGCTTTATCATAGACCGGCATATAAGCTAAAACACCAATAGGTGCTATTGCATCTGTGTTAGATCTTTTAGGATTATTAATCCAAGTATTTAAATCTTCTAACCATAAATTATAAACCTTTGATGCTAAAGCATTTTTGCTTAACAACTCTGAATCTTTATTTAATCTTCCAACTCCTAATCCATAAGGTGTGTTATTAGATTGTAAAGATTTAACTTGATTAATCATATTAGCCATTTCCTGCTCATTGTCAGGATTGTTTACTAAAGGATTAATAGAATAGTTGTACGTAGGATTACTGACTACATCTGTAAAGCTCCCGTTGATTCCATATCTAGCAGAATTAAAATCTCCTGAATTAACATTAGAATCTTGTTGACCAGTAAGTCTTTTGTTTAATCCTTTTTTAAGTGCGTCATAAACCATTCCTGCTTCATCATCAACTGCTTTATCATCAAGAACCATTTTCTTAGAACCGTCTGGATTTTTTAAGTATATTGTGGTTCCAGTGTATTCATTCATTACTGTCTCTGTAGCTTGAATCATATAATCTTTATTATTAGTTCCAGTATCTACTTTCCAATCTAAATTAACATTAGTAATTGTACCATCTTTGATACCTTCCTTTACCATGTTAATGTATTCTTCTTTATTTAAAGGTATACCATCTTTAAAAATATTTGGGAAATTACCATTGTCCATTAAGTTTCTAACATGCTTCTCTTCTTTTTTTACACTAGCAGTTGTAACAGTATTAGCTTCCTCAAATTTATTATATGCTGTTTGTACAAATTGCTCTACACCTTTTACTTGAGTGTTAGTACCATTTATACCATTCATCTTTTCATAGAGCTGATCATAAGAAGTTCTTTGGTCTCTTGATAATACCATATTTGGATTATCTAATGCTTGTTGTCTTGTGTTAGTAAACTCAGTATTCTTATCAGAATATATCTTAGCTATTAAATCTCTATTCTTATAACCTGTAGAAACACCTTCCTCATTTGTAGTTTGTTCTAATAATTTTGTTTTTATCTGTTCTATTGATCCTCTAAATTCTTTTAACTCACCATTCTCTCCAGTTACTTGAATACCATATGTTTGATCTTGGCTTGAGTTGTCACCTCTAGGATTCATTAATGACATCATATTAACAATATCATTAACCTGAGTTCCTGCTAGTTTACCATCTGCTTCAGTAAACTGATCCTTGGTTCTTTGAATCATATCAGGATTTTGAGTAATCTTATTTTTTTTATTAGTTGCTAAATCAATTGTATTTCCATCCCCAAGGGTAGTATAACCAGTTGACACAGCATCCCCAAGTGGGCTATTTGATCTAGATCCTTCTAATTGAGTTTTTAACACTTCAAGATCAACTCTATTCTTTTGTTTAACACCTTCTAGATTAAGAGCATTTTTTGCATTAGCTCTAATCTTGGACATGTCCATTTTAAATTGCTTGTCTTGAAGAGCATACTTGTTCTCACGCATTTCATACTCATAATCTCTAGCGCTCCATGCTTGTGCAGCCTCTCTCATGTCACCCATGATATTATTCTGCATTAGCATACTATATGCTTTATTCAAAGTATTACCCAGCGTCTTACTAGGTAATGCTGCTTCTTCTCTAATTCTTTTTTTAGCTTCTAAAGCTGCTTTAAATTGTTCAGTTCTTGAAAGTTGTTCTGTATTAGCTTGATCAAGTTGTGACCCTTCTATAATACCATTAGCACCTTTATAATTTGCCCATGAAACATTTGCTTTTTCTGCTTTAGATAAAGCCTGCATGTCTTGAGCCATTCTCAATTCATTAATTGTATCAAGCCTTCTTATTGTTTCAGAAGCCCAAAGTTCTTGTCCTTGTTCTATGTTAGCAGCTCTACCTTCGTTTACAGCTTGCGTTGCCCAATCCATACCTTTAACATATGCTTCTGTTTGATATGCAGCTTGTACTCTTGGAGCTTCCATGAGTCTATTTCTGATCTGCTGTAATGCAGCACCAGTTACTTGAGCACCATTTTGTTCTGTAATAATCCAATCAGAATTTGCAATCTCTCTTTGATTAGTTTCTGATACAGGTTTATTAGGATTAAACTTTGGATTAGCTTTTTTGGCAAACCTATCTCTCTTCATCTTTAAAGGGGGATCCATGTTTTCCAACATCTGTTGACTCATCTCAAACAAATTTGCATCCGGTACATATTTAGGTAAACCCATTTGTAATGCTTTATCAGGATCTGCATTTATAAATGCATCCATTTGATATTGCATTGCTCTCTCACCAGTCTTCCAGTATTTTGCTTGGACAGTTCTATCTGGTGAATTAAGCAATAGATTTGCTGTCTTCATTTCTTCTCTATACCTAGATGTATATACAACATCTTTTACAGTTATATCATCTTCATAAAATGGTGCAAAGACATCCTTAGCTGCATTAACATTTTGAGCTAATGATAAATCCATACCAGATATTTTTTCTATCTGTGGTGCTATTTGTTCTGCGTACTGATCTCTTCTTTCTTTAGTATCATTCCTAGACAAATCAGCATAGACTACCTTGTTATATAAGTCATTGGTAGCCTTAAAATTAGTATCATACTTATCTTGTCTTGTCTCCAAAACTGCAGACAAGAATTTATAATCCGGTGTGAACGGCTTAATATCCGGTAAATATGTATCTGCTCCTTTTATGTATGTTGCCATAATGTAAAATTAATATAATTATATAAGTTTACAAAGTGTTTTGTATAAACCCTTTAGGTTTACATACCTATCTTACCTGTGTAAAACGGCACTGCCCACTTTGATAAACTGGTTTTGTCTTTTTTCTTTTCACTACCCATTTTTGATTGTGCAATTGGTTGTTGATAGCCAGGTGGCAAACCATTATTTTGCAAATCATATTGCCCTCTAGTTTGGTTGGGTCTACTTGTTTTTGTTGTTCCACTGCCAGGATACAAAAATTCTAAATAATCTTTTGTTACAGGTCTTTGTACACCTTTACTATCTTCTCCAATCAACTCCTGAGCTCTTTGAAATTGTTGTGCTCTTTGATATGCTATATCAGTATCTCCATCTTTATACAATTTTCTACCATCTTCAGTAAATTCAATCATACCAAATTGATTTGGATTGACATTCATATTAGGATTAATTGTATTTAAGTTAAATGTATTAGCTAAATTAGTTAATCCAGCATTAAATAATTCATTGTACTTACCTGTTCTCCAGTTAGTAAAGTTATCTTTTTGTTGAAGTGCTGTTATTGTGTCATCATACAATTGCTTATTAGTAGCATTGTTAGCCATATCAACTTTCATGTTTAACTGAGGTTGCATTGTAGCAACTTGATTCATTGTTCTAACATTATTGCTATTTACTTGATTAATTGCTTTAGCATTAGCATCTAATGTTTTTCCAAATACATCACTTCTTGAAATAGCTTGTGGTCCATATGCACCTAATGCACCTGCCATAGTATTTAATGCTGATGTATTAGCATTTACTCTTCCTGTATAATCATCAAGTACATAATCAATTCTTTGATCCTCTAGTTCAGGAGCATATGGTAAACGTAAAGTATCCTTTATAGCCCCTACAGTATTAAGATTATTAATATCTTGAGCCCACCATTGTGCTGGGTAACCATCATACTCTTCTATCCCAGGTGTTTTTATTGTTGGTGTTCCTTCTGGTAATGACATCTCTCTTATATCTTCCGGACTATAGTCAATATCAAAACCTGGAGCATTGGCAGTATAACCACCTCTCATTCCATCAAACTTTCTTTTTGTCCATTTCGCATCTATTTTACCATCACCATCTGCATCATAGGTTTCTGGACTATCAGCAAAAGCTTGCTTTAAAGATTCATCATTAAAGAAATATGGTATATATGGAAGACCTTTCTTTTTAAAGTAATCTCTTCTTTTCTCCTCATATTTATTTTGGAAACTACTCCAGTTTTTATCATAACCTGCTTTATCAGCTCTTGGATAATTGTACTTCCACTCAGGTCCTAATTCATCAACAATAGATTGATTTCTATACATGAAATCTTCTTCTGCTTCTTCACTAGAAAATAATGATGAACCATAGCCAAATTCATCAGCTCCAAGCTGTTTATCAGGTAGTTTTGCTCCATCATACATACCAGGTATAAAAGATGCTATTCCAGATGCGTCTGTTATCCTTTGTTGTTCCTGTACCTCATCTGTATATACATCTGTCCTATTACCGGTACCTACTACATCACCTTCAGAAATGTCTCCTTTAGTTCTATTTTGTCTTGTATCTTTTCTTTCATCTGACGCAGGTTTAATAAACCTAAGTATACTTTTACCACTCTTGTTTTTTACTACAACAGGACTATAACCATCTTTAATATTTTGATCATACTCTATAGCATCCGCAGTACCTGCTTTAAATGGATTTTTATTATCCTCAACTTTATCAGTTTCTTTCTTAGTTACTGGAATAGTTGAATCAGATACATCTTCTTGTATAGGACCTACAAATGGTTCTTCTTCTTTTTTAGTTTCAGTACCGTCTTGCGCTTTCTTTAAAAAGTCACCCAGCTCACTACCAAACATTGCATTACCTAACATAGCATTATTTTCCATAGCTAAACCTGGTTCACCTGCTGGAGGCATAAATGCATCCATTGGCGCAGGCATACCTTGTTGTTGCATACCTTGTTGCTGTTCTTGTTGAGCCATCATTTGCTGCATCATCATTAACTGTTGCTGTTGCTCTAGTGGCAAAGCTTGTAATGCTTTTGCTTCTGCTTCTTTTCTAGATATTTCTTCTATCTTAGCTGTAAACTCTATTGGGTCCTCTCCTATAGAAACTAAATATGGATGAGATGCTAATGGTACACCATCAGAAAATTCTTTCTTTGCTTCTTGCATAAATGCTAATCTAGAAAGATCATTCATATTTTTCTTTAACATTAATTCTGCACTAGTGGCAGATATATCATCAGAATACTGTGAGTTTAATTCCCCATAGTAATCTTGCAAACCAAATTTCTTAGAAACTTTAGCTGGCGTTTTTCTACTTCCGCCCATACCAAATTCTGACATTTCATCTTTTGATAATTTTAATTTACGTGTGTCAGAAAAAACAAAAGATTGCTCAGGTAAAAACATTGGTACACCACCGCTACCATGTCTTGGTCCTACAATGTCATATAAACCAAAAGTACCATCATCATTTAAATCAGTTAATACTGTTTCTCCACCTTCTGCTTCTAAATTAGCATCTTCTCTAGGTACACTTGATAAACTATATCTAACAGATTCGTCTCTTGAATTGTTAAAATTAGTATCACCATAATATGCCTGTGGAGTTGTAACTAAGCCATAATCAGCTTGATCACCCGTTGTCATACCACCTTCTTGCATGGACTTTGTATCTTCAACAACTTCTCCGTTGCGGATACTAAAACCTTCAGGTAATTTATTTATTTTAATTTTTGCCATAATTATAATTTTTCTATATCAGCTCCGGCTGCAATTAATTTTGCCAACATTCTTGAATCTACGTTTACTGTTTCCCCACCTTGTTTTAAACCTTTAGTTTTCATTGCTAGTTTTATAGCTTGTTGGGTTGCCCAACTAGCATCATTATAAAAATCTTGGTTTTTCACATAATCTCTAACAGTGTATTTATCTATACCTGACTCCTTCATTACATTTCCAATGTCCTTTTTACTTACAGATGTAAAAAAATCAAGACCATCACTTAAACTACTAATGTTTTGAGCTTTTGAATATACATTCATAATATCAGTTGCTGTATCTGGTTCTACATTTAAAAGCTGCTTGCCCATACTTGTAGACATAAAATCATATGGTAAACCTTTTAGAATTGCAGCTGTATCAATAGCTGCTGTGCCTCCTGTACCTCCTCCAACCTGTAAGGATTTTAATATTTTTTGTTGTACTGCTGGGGGTAATGCTTTAAATCCTGCATTATTTACACCTCCACCTTCTTTAGCTGTATCCATGTATAGTCCAGTAGTTCTATCACCTTCACTACCAAAACCACCTGGATTTACTAACTCACCTTTACCACGTTTAAAATTCATATCTGTCATAACACCATATGTATTATCAGCTATGGTATCTACAGTTTTTAAATCATACTCAGATTGTCTTGCTCTTTTAGCATCACCTATATCATTTGCTATTCTAGTACCTTGATAAATACCATTAGATATATCACCAAAAAGTTGAGCACCTGCAGTGTTAAACATGTTTTCTGCTGCAGCCAAAGGATTTCTATTTCTTTTTACTGTAGGTTTATTTATCCTACTTCTTAATTCATCTGCAGATGGACTTCCTGCTGTACCTGGAAATCCTTCACCTGTTCCATTACCACCATCAATGTCTATCATATCTGGTATTCCATCTCCATCTCTATCATATTCAGCATCTAGTGGTGCAGATGATTGTGTTGGGTTCTGTGTTCTATTACCATATGTACCTGCATCAATAGCCGCTCTATCTACTAATTCAGTATCTTCCATATAATTAGTTTGTTGAGCTCTTTTCATAAAGTCTTCCAAATCAAATGTGGCAGGGTTAAATCCACCTCCGGTCATATCAAAGTCACCTTCTTGTGAACCAAACAAATTATCTGGAATATTAAATTGTGCCTTTGGTAAAAAAGGAGAACCTCCATATTTAACATTAGTAGTACCTTCTTCTGTAACTTCTTCAGTCTCTTCAACTTCTGCATCAGGTGCACCATCTGGAAAGAATTTAAGTTTAAGTTGATCATATAATTCTTGACCTTTCTTAGACATGTTCTTAGTAGACATCTTAAGAAATTTTAATATTTGAGGATCTTTTAGATCAATGTTTTCTGTAGAAATTTCACTTGCAATTTTTTCTGATTCCTCTACAAGATTGCCTAATATATCTTTTTCAGGATTTTCATATTTAAATTGCGTAACATAATCTTGAAATGCTTCTTGATTTTCTGGAGATAAATCTGCTTTAACATCATAAGTTGAATTGCTAAGCTTTCTTAATTTATCTTCCGTTCTGTTTTTACCAAATTTTGAAATTGATCCCTCTTGTCCAAACAAGTCATTACCAACGCTAGCTGTAGTATTTATAATATCTGCAACATTAACATCCATATCTCCAAACATTGCTGGATTAAAATACATTGGGTTTGGTGCTACATAACCATTATCCTTTTGATCTATTAATTTATTTTGTTTACCGTTCCCTGTTAATTTTAAAAAATCATTAAGTTGATTAGCCATAGGGTTATCACCAAACTTCTTTTCTAATTCAGCTTGTACATTAGGATCTGGATTAAAACCAATTGGAACATTACCACCTGTATACATTTTTGGTGCATATGCACCCGGTGTTCTATCTGACATAGGTGTATCATACATACCTTCTCCACCAGTTTGAGCCTTTGGAGCTTTATGATTATAACCAGCTTTCTTTAGTCTAAGGTGGGTAGCCATATCTTTAGCTCTTATCTTTCTTTCACCTTTGTACATAAAGTGTGGTTTAAATTCACCACCTTGTTTTTTTATAATATCATCTTCAAGTTGTCTTTCAGGAGTTATAGTTCTATACATTGACGCATCCATACCAGTTAGTTTACTATAATCTTGGACGGATATTGGACCATTTTTTTCTGTGTAGTTTATGTAGTCCTGTTCAAATTGTTTTTGTGGAGTTAGGGTTCTATACATTGACTCATTAAGAGAATCAAGTTTACCTATTTCCTCCATTTCTATCTTTCTTTCTGGAGTTATAGTTCTAGACATTGATGGATCCATACCATCAGCTATACCTATGCTATCTATCTCTCTTTGTCTCTCCGGAGATATAGTTCTATACATTGATGGATCTTCTAACAACCGCATTTTAGCAGCATGCTCTGCTTGTGCTTTTGCAATTGCTGCTTGTTGTTGCAGTAGTGCTATTTGAGATTCAATATCATTAGTATCATTTTGAATTGATGTACCACCAAGTTGTTTTTTAAATCCAGCTGCGTTCTTTGCAAAATTAGCCATCTTTACTACAGATGGAGGGTATTTCTTAGGATTTGCCATAACCTTGTTAGCAGCCTCCTTAACGCTCATACCACGTGATTTAGCCCATGCTGTAAACTTACCTTTGTTTTCTGGTTTAATTTCTATACCAGATTTAGCCATATCAATAGGATCAATATTCATATTCATAGCTGGAGCTTCTTTTTGCATTTCTTCTGCTCTAGCTAACTGTTGTGGATTATTTGTTATCTCTTGTGGACTTGGTGATTGAGGTCTTTGTGATTCTGCAATTTGTTTAAATAATTGCACTACCATTTCTTGCTCATATCCCATAGTCATAAGAGCTTGGCCTATAAGGTTTTGATCAACCTGCTGTTCCATTAAACCCATTACTATTTCTTGTGGTTCTTTACCTTGTCCCATAGATTGAGAAAATACCTCAGTTATTTGCATAACTTGAGGATCAACTTGTGGCTGTTGTTGCATGCCGGGTTGTTGAGGTATCATAGCACCACCTTGTTGTTTTACACTTTTTTTGTTTAAATCCACGTTGATAATATTATATTATTAATATACAAATAATTAAGGAGATTCACTAATCTTTAGGGTTTAAGAATCTTTTATAAGTTGACTCATAATGTAATTAGGAACACTCATACCTGTTTGTTTTGCTTCTTGATAATGCTTTCTATTTAATTTGTCATATAATTCCATAGCACCTTTTTCTCTACTGGTACCATCATATTTCCCAGACATATAATTATTATATACGCCATACTCTCCTCCTTGTGCCATTGTTGATGTTTGAAATTCATTGTCAACTGCTTCAACAGAAGCAAATGTTTCTGGAAATATATCTGCTCTATATTGATTTACTTTTTTAATATAAGAGTCACTAGGCTTTTCAAGTCCAATTGCTGTAGCAAGTTCAAATACTTGATTACCTACTACAGGTATATGAGAATAGTTAGTTGAACTAATGTCCAGTAAAGTAGCATCATATAGTTCTCTTAAAGCATCTACTTCTTCTTGTGCACTTCTATTATCATCTACACGTCCAGTTTTTAATAATCTACTGGCTCCTTGGTTGTATGATAATATAGTCATATTTCTTATATCCGTTTCTGTTAAACCTAATTGAGGATATGTCTTAGAATAATCTTTAAAGAGTTCATAATTTTTTGTGATCATATATGTAACTGCATCAATACCCTTATTGTCTTCTGCTAAATCATCTACAGACTTTATGTCAAAATATTCTTTTGCAAAACTATCTAATGAATTAAATTTAGTTTTACCAATACCCAATGAAATATCTTCATCTTTTTTACCCTTAACATCATACACCAAGTTTCTAACTTTACCATAATCATTTTTAGTTCTTGGAACAGTTTTACCAACTCCTGTCTCAACTCCAGTTATACCAACTACAGTTGACTCTAACCATTTACTGTCTACAGAAGAGTTTAATATTTTTGGTATTTTATTAGCATTAAACTGTACTCTTTTAAATATATTTTCAAGTTGCTCAAGTCTTTCTCCCTCATATACAACTTTATCATCAACATCAGTTCCAGAATATCTAAAAGCTAAATTTTGAATTCCACTTGAGTCAAATTGCATTTCTTCAATACCATCTACATTATATTGAGATTTGATATCTAAGTTTTCATTAGGCCTTCTAATCCATGCTGTTACCAATTCATTATAAGGTTGTTGTCTAACATCACCATTTACATTATGAGTTATAATAGGTACACCATCAACTATATCTGACACAAAACCACTATGAGTATTATGTGTTTTTGAACTTAATGTTTCATTATGATGAGATGAACCATCCCAGTACAAACCTACAATATCTCCAATTTCATAATCACTCTCTGTTGTTTGTTTTTTTCTTTTTACTTTTTTTGTAATTCTTTTTAAATCTTCTACTGAACTAACATTATCAAATGCTTTATCATCATATATATTAAATATACTATCACTGTTTTTAGACTCAGTCATATTTTCAAATATGTCCCAAGCATCTTTAAACTTAACACCCAGTGCATCTGTTAAAACTTGGTTTCCTTCTAATATCTGACACATACCTGCCGCACATCTAGGCTCTTCTAATGCACTTGGTATATAATCAAAAACAAGAGCTTGAGGATCTTCTTCAGCATTCTCTGTATTAAATGCATCTAATGCATCTTTAGTTTGATCACCAAATTTACCATCAATACTAGTTGACTGTTTACCAATTAATGTAGGAGCTAAAAATCCTTTATCAACAAGAATTTTCTGAATACCCATTACTTCTTGTTTATTATCTAAATTAAATTTATTATAATATCTTGATATTGATGATGGATTTAGATTTGTATCATCTACCATAGCTCTATGAGCTGCTAATGTTTTTGTTCCATAATCACCATCAGCACCTGTTGGTCCAATACCATAACCTTTACCTAATAAAACATTTTGTAGATCTTTTACTTCTGCATCTGATGCATCTGTCATGTCTTTCCATCCTGATGCATACTCATTTGATTTCCTAATAAACTCTGCAATTAAAGCAGGACTATCATATAATGACTCTTCTAAATCATTTTCTTGACGGATATCACCTATAACTTGGTCATAATCAACTATTGCTCTGCTATCCCCAATATTAATTGGTGGTACAAACTGTCTAGCAACAGCAGTATTATCTTGGGCTACTGTTCTATCATTTATATTTAATAAATCTAATTCTGGCTCAGCGTCAATTAAAAATTGTTGCAATGGACTTTGAGGTTGAAATCCTAAATTAGGTAAGTCTCTAAAAATAGGTGAAGCAACTCTTGTGTTGTCTTGAGCAACTTCTCTCATTTCCATTTCACCAGCATATTGTTTATAATACCCCCTTGTTATATTTAAATATTCTTCAGGTGTTTTATTTGCTTGCTTAACAGACTCTCCATATAACTTAGGATATACATCTTGTAAAGTTTTACCATCTCTAATTACATTCCCTAAATACTCTCTTGTACCTTGTCTGCCTAAAAAATTAGATAAAGATATAATGTCCTCATAAGAAAAATCAAAGTTTTCAATCTGAGGTTTATACTCATTCATCAAATCATATGCATCCTTTAATAAAGGTGTAGTCTTATTTGATTTAAAACCTTCATTAAGTCTAACATCAAACATCCTATTCTGTGCTTCAAGATCAGCTATAAACTCATCTCTTGTGCCATCATATAATTTACCCTTTTGTAATTCTGAAAAACGTTGACCATACAATCCAGAAGCAGTTGAGTCAGGATTTTTCATAAGTTTACCATTTAAACTTTCTGCCTGAGCAATTGCTCTTTTTAATTTTTCTTGATCAATATAGTTAATTGTATCTTGCCATGTTTCAGGTTGTGTGGGCTGTCCACCATCTTGTTCTTTATTATAATCTTTTCCTAATTTAGGTTTTACTACTGTTGCATTTTTACCTACTCCTGGAAGCCCTATTTTCCCTTCTTTAGTAACTCTAGACCACATAGCATCTTCTATTGAACTTCCACTTGGGTTTACTCCCCACCAAGAACCTGAAGGTCTATATTGAAGATTCTTTCCTTGTAGAGCTTCTTGAAATGGTTGTAGTTCTTGCCCTTCTAATTCACAAGTACCCAAATAACAATTCTCTGCTTTAGAGCCTCCTAAAATAGTTGCTATTTCTTC
>TARA_R110000772_G_scaffold22559_1_pt1 | contig 13528 bp, 8 predicted proteins | sample TARA_R110000772 | Tara Oceans TARA_R110000772 (sample SAMEA4397948) | marine metagenome | biome: Polar Biome; feature: [SRF] surface water layer (ENVO:00010504); material: water (ENVO:00002006), including particulate matter (ENVO:01000060) such as... | depth 5 m | reverse complement strand
GCTTGATCTTTACTATATTGCTGTATACCATAAATCATATCAAACTTATCACCGGTTCCTGCCCTTGTAACTGTTTCTTTTTCAACACCTTCAACAGGAGGATTTAAATACTGCTCATATCTTTTAAGTAAATTCTTCCGCATGTAATCCCTAAAATCATCTTGTTTCATTAAAGATTTTACAATTCGAGTAGGGTCATAAGCAACATCTTCCTCCTCAGCAAATTGTAAAGCTAAGTCATTTACATTTTTTGATATATCATTTTCAAATCCTGCCACGTTTTTTGTATACGTAGAATTTAGTTCTTTATTAAAATTACTTTTAAGAAAATCATTTATAAGTTTTTGAGGATCGTCTTTTTGAGATTGAGTGGTTGGAGCACTTATACCTGAAATATTAAACGGATCAGCTTGTCTTTGTCTAGCCCGCGACATTGAATCAGGAACGCCTTTAGTATTTACTGTTATAGAATTACCGTTAAGAGCTGTTATGGTTATGTTGTTTACACTAGAGTCAAATTCAAATCCACCATTTTCACCACCATAAATTCTTTGATATGCATTAGCTATGCTTTTTGTAGATTGATTTTTAAAATTAGGTATTTCAAATGTATCACCGTACTCTCTGTCCTCTGGTAACTCAACAACTACTTTACTAATGTCTTGTACTGGTTGAGCATTAGGATATGCTTCTAAGAAAGATTTTTCACCTTTTTTAGTTACATTAACAGGGTCACTATATTGTTCTATTTTATACTTTTTGGAATCCAAAGAAGTATCTGCCAGCTGTGATTCCGTATCTTCTGGAATTGATAGTTCCTGACTCATCAACGCTTGCTGGTCTTCCGTGAACGGTGCTTGTTCGGTCACACGCAGAACACCCGCACCCGCTGCACTGCTTGTTTGAAAATCCTCTTGTATTAGTTGAGCATTAGGATATTTTTCTAAAAATGAAGCAACACCTTCTTCTGGTACATTTACAGGATCACTATATTGTTCTATTTTATATTTAGGCATGTTATTTGCTTTTGTATTTTAATTTTATTTAATTATCCTTTAACAAAACCAGTTCCATCCCATGTGAGTACACCTTCTTGCGGCGCGCTAGGAGCTGGTGGTGTTGGATAATTTTGATCAATAAAAGAAATAATATCTTCTCTTTTTGAACCTAACTGTACATCGCTTTTTATAATATCTCTAAGCAATCTTTGACCTTGAGGACTATATACGTTAAAACTTTGAGGTTCTTGCTCTTCCAATTCTATTGTTACATTTCCTTTCTTATCTTCTACCTCATACTCACGATCTGATTCTTGTAATGTTATAAAGCCAGTTTTTTCATTATAAGAAAAATCCTTGTAAGTGCTATCTTCTTGGCCAATAGAAAATCTTTTGTTATAAAAAGCTGCTGGATCTTTTGTAAAAGCATCTAAATAATTCTTTTTAAAACCTGCTTGAGTATCTTTACCGCCAGAAGTTATTGGTGTTAATCTTCTTATAGTACCTTGATTACCTTTGGGTAGTAGGTTAAAAGCATATTGAGACATAGCTTCTGTAAAAATCTTAGAAGATTCGGGTGTAAACGCCGTGCCAGCTGTACCTTTTGATAATTCCAACTCTACAGGTTCACCATTATTTATACCTTTGCCTTGATCTAGAATATGATTCCAAACGTTCAATGCTGCTGCAGGTCTTTTTAAATAAGATTTTGATTTAGCTGAAATAAAAGAAGAGGTTCCAGCCGCTACTGCAGATGGATTTATAGTTTGATAATTATATTCTGTTTTACCATCTTTACTTTTTATTACTTGTATATCGTTATTATAATAACCTTTACCTATCTTACCTTCTTTAACTATACCAGATTGATTATAAAACTTATTAATATCTGTTCTAATATCATCTATTTTACCAGCATCAAAAGAAAATAAATCAATAGGGTTAGTGTCTATATAAGCGTTTTCTATTTCTCCTTTTCCATATGCAGCTGTTATTTGGTCACTAGTATATTTAATTCTTATGTTATCATCATCATCAAGATACCATTCTTCATTGGGGTTTTTTGTGCCACCAATTCTAACTGGCATTGCTAAATTATAATTAATGGAACCACTAGGATTTAATCCACTTGTAGTGGATATTCCACCAGGCATATTAACGTTAGCGTAGTTTGTAATGTAATCACTATTGTATGATTCATTAGCGGCTATACCAGCTTTTCCTAATTCTATTAATTCACCTAGCTTAGAGCTGTATTTAGTAAAACTTTCGCCAGCACCTTCTTTACCAGCTTTCATATCAAAATAAGCTTGCGACTTTAGCCTTATAATATCCATACCAGCTTTAGCAAAGCTAGGGTTTTTTAAACCTGCTTTAGAAGCGTTAGCAATAAAAGCATTGTTCTCTGTTAAAACGAACTTTGCGTTTTCATCTAGAATTTTTTGCGTTTGTTTTACTTTAGTTTCAGCTTGAGCACTTAAAGTTTGTAAAGTTCTAGCAACTGTATTACCTATACCTTGAATAGCATTAGCCCATATCGCTCCAGATTTTGTATCGACTGGAGTTATAGGGTTTTCATAAGCGCCTGACCTAGTATAGTTTCTTGAAAATTGTGGTAATGCCATATTCTTTTAATTTATTTAACTAGAAGTTATACCTGCGCTCGCAATATTTGAAAGTGCTCCAATACCAGCGCCCGCTATCTGTGCTCTGTTTTGTGATGCAGCTATTTCAGCTTGTGCAGCCCCAGTTATCTGAGCTTGCTTTCTATTCAATTGTTCTGTCTGTCTACGCTCTGTTTCTCCATATACAAACTCTTGACCTAGTACATCTGCTTGCTGTATACGTTGAGACTCTGTCATTTGAGCTTGCTGGAATCTTTGCGCTTCGGACATTTGTTGTTGTTGTAAGAACTGTTCTCCTTGAGCAGCCAGTTTTTGATTGTTTGTTTCCTGTTGTTCTAAACTAGCTGAAATATTACGCTTACTTTGTAAAGCGGCTTGAGCTAATGCGGTTGCTCCACCAGCTGAAGCTCCAGATGCTAATAAAGTATCTAAGGTATTTGCTAGTGCTATATCTGCTTCTTCTGCTTGAAATTTAGCAGCTTGCGTTGCTACACCTATGTTTTGAAAAGGATTAGAAAGTATATCACTATTATCTACTATCATGTCATCTAAAGAAACAACATTGCTGTATGGATTTATAACTTCTTGGCGATCTAGTTCTAATTGATCCAACTCATCTGAAAGTCTACTCTTGTCGTTTCTAGCTCTTTTCTCTGTTTTTTTCTGTTGCCCTGATGCTATTGCTGTTGTTGCTATTGATCCAGCAACTCCAACCGCAGCTGTTACAGCAGCTACCGTTGCTACTACTCCTGCCATAATTTATATTTTTTTTACTATTTCATAACTAGGCTTGTTATCTACTGTATAACCTAGTTTTTTATGTTCATTTATAAGACTTTTACTTCTTCCAATGCTTAATACAATTTCAAAACCAGCATCTTTACCCCATTTTTCTAAGGAAGATATAAGTAAAGACATAGCCTCTGATTTGTTTTTTTGAGTAGGGTCTGAAACAATCCACTCCATCCAACATATACCAGAGTTGGTTACATATAAAAAACCAGCTATTAAAGGTTTGCCCTCTCTTTCGATCATTATACCACCTGTTCCTTTTTCAGGTAGTAAGTTTCTAGCTAAAGGTTCCCACCCTGGCCAAGACTTCCACCATTCAACTATAGTGTCATAATCTTCGTGTATTAATCTTCTTGATTTTAATTTCATATAATTTAATAGCTTGATACCACATATCTAGATCCTACAGCCCATAACTCTTTTGCTCCGGCTATATCTGTAAGATTATCTGTAGACATTGTTACTGTTACATATCTACCTTTAATACCTGATATTTGATTTCCATATAACACTTCACCATTAGCTGCAGTGCTATTATTTTTAATTACTCCATAGTACTTATTTTCTTTTAAATCAAATCCGTATCTATATATAGGTGAACCCATGGGGCTTGGAGTTACAAACGTATTACCAGCGTCATCATAAGCACCACCATAATAACTAGGTATTTCTGGAGCAGTATCATTAGTACTGGCGTAGTTACCTATAGGATTTCCTGAATAAGATTCGTATGTAAATCTTTGAGAATCAGATATAATAGTATCTGCTTGCCAACCGTTATCTCCTTCGTAATTTAATGTTAAGAAATTTTTACTAACACCAAAGTTAGCATTAAAAACAAATTCAATACTAGATTTATTATATATTCCGTAAAATATATTTCTATTGTTATTAGAAGAGAGTGTTGTGCCACTTTGCGTATAATGTTGATATATATCTTTACTTTTTATAGAATAATATTTATTCTTTAAACTAAGTACAAAAGTAGGTTTGTAAGTGTAAAAACTACTCCAACCTCTAACCAATTCATCGTATGCTAACGTATTATATGTAGCATTATCTCCAGATCCTACATCTGAAACACCACTATTAGTTATTTTTAATGTTGCATTATTGTTTCCACCTACTATAGTAATCACATCATTTATGTTATAATTACCATTTCCAAAGTTATTAACAGTGGCTAATGTAACAACGCCATTACTAACCGTTACACCTACAGTCATACCAGAACCTATACTAGGTGTAGCCGCGGTAGTTGGAAAAGTTGCTGCTGTATATCCAGTACCACCTGTTTGTAGAGTAAATGTTGGAGCATTTATTAATTGAGATCCCCACGTTGGTTGTTGCTGTATTGATACTACATAGTTTCTATTATGAACATCGAATCCACCTACGATTTGACCTTTAGCTGGTGTAACAAAAGCAACGCCATTACCAGCAGTAATACTTATATTTCTATTAAATGTAATTGTTTTACTAACTATTTTTGTTATTATTATATCTTTACCACTAGCTGAATCTATTTGCTTAGCACCATTTATCCACAACTGCATACCTTTTTGAGCATTACTTAGTAACGATGCTGACTGTACTATAGTTAATTGATTTGTTGATGAAGAAGCTGAAGCTGTAATTGTATACGGTGATTGTAAACTACCAACGATTATCTCTGTTTCCTCTGGTAAAGCTGTTAATTGATCTCTAAAATAATCAATCATACCATATTGAGATATTTCAGTAAGACCATCACGTGATAATCTAAGTACGCTGTTTCTATCTTTATCAACAAAGTATCTTCTAAATCCAAAGTAAGCAAAGCTTTCTGGATTTCTACTTATACCAAAGTCACCTGCATAAGGAACTGCTTGCCCTATTACTTGAGTTGTAGAGGTTAAAGTAGCATTTCCTTCAGCTGAATATATGGCATCTTTATCTATTAAGGCTGTATTAACTTTATTCTCTTGTAGTACAATTAAGTTATTATCTTCAGCGTGTAATTTCTGTATAGATCCATACACTGGTGATAATGATTTAGTTATATCCTCACTTATAGAAAATTGATTAGTATTATTTATACCTGTTCTAGAATTAAATATACCAGAATATATAAGTGAATTAAATCTATTTTCTTGGGAAGACTCTTGCTCTGCTAAATAAGCTAATACACCTATATCTACTTGAACATTATTATAACCACCTCTAATTCTAGACTCTTCTACAAAAAAATTATTGTTAATATTTGTTGTATCTATAGTGCCTGGAAAATTAAGCTTTTTAGTAGCTGTACTTGTAGTATTAACATGTAGTACTCTTATAGTAAAAGAACCACCTGCAGGCGTAGGTGTTCCAGTCTGAACAACAGTTACAGGATCACCATCTTGATAATCTCCATCACCTAAGTTTCTTATTTTTAATTTAAGTATTCCTCCAGAACCATTCACTTCTAATATATCAACAGTCATACCTGCTCCATTGCTACTAGTTGTAGACAAGTTGTTAGCGCTTACTGTTGTTGATCCTAAATTGTAATTTGAACCTGGCGTTATAGCATTAACACCTATCATTTGTTGTTCGAAACTATCTGCAGTTACAGTTCCGTTGTATGGAAAACCACCAGGACTTAACGGTGTATAAGTTGTTGTTCCAACAACTTGATTTAACTGCTTTAATAAAAACGAATTAAAAAAATTAACTTCTAAATTAACAGCCATGATTAATTGTTTTTAAGTTGCATGTATATAGTATAACCATCTACATTTCCATTGTTAAGATCAGTACCATCTATTAGTTCTGTCCAAAATCCTGATTGATATATTGAACTCCCACTACTTAGAGTTACTGTAGTTCCAATTTGAATAGCACCAGTTTGTCCAGGAGTTCCTTTATACAATTGTATTTCTAATTTAGTATTAGCCGGAATAGTGGCAAGTGAAGAAGAAGAACTTCCATTTACACGAGCTTCTATTTTAGAACTTTTGTCAAGCTTAATTGTGGATTTTGTGCCACTAGTTCCTTCAATATTTAATATATCATTCGTTAGATATGAACCAAAACCTCCATCAATTATTTGAGTAGTAGCGGTTTGAATTGCTCCACCACTTGAATAAGCATTTACTTGAAGACCGCTTCCATTTTGAGGAGATGCAGGTGAATTATATGTAGTAGCTAGATTACTTAAGCTGCCGCTAGCGTAGCCAGTACCGTTAACCGAAGATATTATAGATAAAACATCGACTGGTGGGTAAGAATTTGTGTTACCAGATGTAGAATATCTATATTCACCTTGAGTAGACGAACCAGCACTACCCGTCGGTGTTGCACCACTAATCCCACCAATAGAGGTTGTAGGAGGTGTTGCATTACTAAACCAAAAACTAGTTGATAATTTAATGGCCTGACTACTATTTGTAGCTAGATAATCAAACCAATACCTAAAAGGTATTTGCGAAAAAACACCTACTGCTATGCTTGTAGTTTCCGTGTTAGTAAGTCCACCACCATCTGTTAACGTAACTGTGACAGCAAATACGCCAAAATTACTATTTGGGGTTGCTTTGAAAGATATTTGAGTACCATTAGGTAGTATTGTAAAACCAAAATTATTAGAGTCAGTAGCGCCAGAACTATTTAAAACACCACCTGGTTCTATTGAATACTGAAGACCTATTTCCTTGTCTGCATTTAATGCATTCGAATTAACACCGTTTGTTGAATCAATAGTGAAACTACTACCTGGTATAGCGCCTGCGGTAGAACTGGATGTAGATAGTTGAGCGGGAAAATTTACAATAGCAGGTAAAGAGTTTGTTAGTGTACCTGTAATATTAATATTTGTACTGTTTGATGGATTAGAAATGCTACTACACGCTATGGTAAAAATAAAAGTATTTTCAGCGGATACACTGCTAAAAGGAAAAAATGCATTTGTTGTAATGTAAAAACCTGCTCCACTAACATCACTTGTAAGAATAAATGGTGTCGCGGGTCCTGTTGCGTTGTTATATGATAGACTGTTGCCGCTACCATCTACAACACTAGCTAAAGTATAGTTTCTGTCTGTAAGTGTATTTCCATTAAAATCTACAGCTTGAACTTTACTAGCTGCGCTACCAAAAACATCTGTTCCCGTGTTGTTAGATTCATTTTGAATGTAACTAGAAGTTGTAAAACTAAAAGGAACATTTCCACCAGCGGCAGATGCGTTGTTTAATTCTTCAACTAAACCAGTTGTACTTGTTTCATAGTATATATCTAAAGATGATTCTACAGCTTCTGTTTCTAAAACAGCTAATTGAGGTATCATATTTTCTACAGTGGGGGAAGTACTATTACGTGTGGCGCCAAGAGCTTTTCCAGTTGATATTCTAGCTATAGAAGGTTTTATTATAAATTGATAGAAATTTGCTTGACCTGAAGGACTTAGACTAGTTGTTGTAAAATCTAAATCATCAGTATCAGCTATAATAGAGACAGTATCTGGCAGTATGTCAGGTTGATATTGATTAGAAAAACTAACACCAGCAGTAACGGGTTGTGTGTTTACAACTCTAGCAAAAAGCTCTACAGAACTTCTAAACTTTCTTTGCTCAGGTCCTACTTCATTTAAATCTCTAGGCACTTTGTTAATATTGTCATTTAACAAAACCATATGTGATGTACTTCCAGTTTCATTAGTAGGAAAAGGACTACCGGATTGTGGATGTGGATAGCCATTTAAAATACCAGGAACATAAACGTTGTAGTAATCTTGCTCTGTTTGCCTTACAACTAATTTATAAGAATACCATCCTGTCGGATTAGGTTCTTTTAAAAACTGAACAGTAACTGTACCGTTTGATCCTCCAAAAATACTTACAACATCACCTTCAACATAGCCTTCACCAGCTTTATTTATAATTGGTAACGCTGTTATAACGCCACTACCATTTGTAGTTATATTTACAGTTAAACCAGTTCCACTACCTCCAGTGGTTGTTGTCTCTTGATTAGTTACACTTGCTGGATAACCAGTTCCAGCTACAAATGCAGAAAACGTATCCACAGCACCTATAGGAATATATATACCAGGATAACCTTGTAAACCAGATATTGATTCAGGTATAACTGCATTACTATTTTCAGCTGTATCAAATAAAACTTTTAAAGCAAGTCCTGGAAAATTAAGTATACTACTCGGTATTTGATATGGATTATAAAGTGTTGAACCTATGTAAGACTGTGTTGACCCACCCGGTGTTATTTTTTTATCTCTTGACGATAATATAGTTGTTGAAGATCTACCATACTTGTCAGAAAGAACAACACCTACTTGATAGTTTCTATTTTGTTTTAAAGTACTGCTAGGAAATTCTATTTGACTATATATACCAGAGGCCGTAGCGTAACCAGCTTTAGTACCTTGTCCTACTCCATAATTTAAAGATGATGGAGACGTATGTTTATCTATAAAGTTACCATATATTATTCTATTACTAACAGCTTCTTGAGAAAAAGCTCTTACCGGTACTTTATCATAGACTCTAGTTATTTGATCTGAAGGTAGAGTTCTATAGGGTTTTGTAGATATATATGTATATGTGTATATTTCTTTATTAGCGTTTAACTTCATGTTATCAAGAACATTCGCTATTGGTATTGATTCTACTGATTTAATAGATATTTGATCAGATTCTTTATATAATATCTCTATTTGATTAATGTGAAATTTAGTTTGAGGATTATCTGTATCACTATTCCACTTGCAAGGCATTTTTATATTTAATATAGCTTGTGCTACATTATTTTCCATAAATCTAATAATACTACTTCTATAAGCTTGCTCGCTATCTTCAGTTATAAAGTATCCATTTTGTTTTGGTATATAACAAACTTGACTAAATGGAGCTATCAAAGAATATTCACCATCATCAAAAACAAATCTATAACTAAATCTTACGAATCTTGTAGATAAATATTCTGGATCACCACCAAAGTTTTCATCATATTCAGGGTTTGGCTGAGCAAAAGCAATATCGTCTCCAACAACTAAAGTAACTGCATTTGCAAAAGTTACAGTTGTAGCGGTTGCTGTTGATACAATTTTACCATTCAAGCTAGCATTGCTTTTACTAATTATTTTTGAACCTATTGTAGGTACATATGTAGCACCGCTAATCGCTGTAAAAGTAGCTGTCGTTAACGATCCTACAGGTGTTACTATTTCAGAAGACATGTTTATAGTCAGAAACTCTTGTGAAGGATTTGATAATGTAGACCTTAAACTATTATTATAAGCTAAGTCAACAAATTTAACTGGTTCATATGGTGCGTATTTAGCTACAGATATTTGATCTTCTGAAGTATAATAGCTTGGACTTAAATTACCACTACTTGTATTTGCTAATTTTACGTTTATTTTTCTAGGTTGATTTCTGTAGTCTGTAAAAAACAATAAATCTTCTATTATACTTATACCGTATATAGGACTGTTCTTTGAAAAGTTAAGAAAATAACCCTGCACTAAGCGAGTAAAAGTATTTGAAGAATTATTAAAGCTGTAAATAAAACAGTTAGCTGTAGTTGGCGCGAAGTTACTTATACCATCTGAAGATGAATCAACATAATCTGTTAAAAACAAGTATACATTATTTTCTGAAGGATCTACATAATAACCTATAACATCTAGATTTTCATATGAAGATAAACCAGCGTTTGCTATGATGCTATTACCTTCTATATTCTCTAAAGCTCCAACGTCTTCACCCTGTGATCTACTAATAGCCACGTTTTGTGCTGTTCTATACTCACCCTTAGGAACCAAACGATCATCAAGATCTTGGTTCATTTTAGATTGTACAAAATTATTTTGAATATCTGGCATTTAATTCTAGTGTTTTATCCATTTAGATTTACCACGCATAATTTGAACTATCTCATTAGATTTAATATTTGATAACCTAATCTTAGCATTACGTAGTTTAGCGCTAGCTTCTTTTTTAAGTCTTTGAATTATATACTCCGGTTGATTTATTCTACTAGCAAGTATAGCATGTTTTAAATAAGCATATACAGCTTCTTCTGCCATCTTTGGTACTCTAGTATCTAAATCATTTGAAAGTCCATCAGAAATATATTGTAGTAGTAGTATTTTATCTACTAAGTCTGCTGAAAAAGAAAATTTACCCTCTCTTTCATTTATAGTAAACCATCCATTAGTATTAGCAAGTTCTGGTTGTAGTCCATATAGTTGACCATAACCATACATGTTTCCACCATTAGCATAGTAGTAGTCATATGATACTAGGCTATTACCTTCAATATTTGTTATATCTCTATATATATTGTTTCTCCATCTTTCCTCAGTTAAAGACGTTCCATCAATATTATTATTAAAAGAATCTTGAATAGGAACTCCTTTGTTGTCTTGAACAGGCATCTCGCTAGGGTTACTAGTAAGCGTAGTAGGGTATATAATACGTTTAACACCTTGAGTATCAACCCAAGAGAGTTCTACATAGTTGACATAGTCTTGAGGTATTACAACACTTAAGTTTTTTGGCACTGTAAGCTCTTGAGCGTTAACGCTTCTAAGAGTGTCATAACTAAATTCTTGTATTGCTCTTTTAGTATGAAATATAACATCTGTACGTTTTACGCTAGGTATAAGTTTACCAGCCCCAACAAAAGCAACTAAAAAGTTATTTACTAAATCACCTAATCTTGTGTAAGCATAAGACCCGTAGTTTTGTTCTACAATATTACCATATGCTTTATCAGCAACAGTAGCACCATAATTACCACCATCTAGTTTCTTTAACTGAACAACAATAACTGTATTAGCGTTTAGATTACCAACTATTTTTATAGTATTGCCATTTAATTCAAATTGACTTGTATATTCCGTGAACGTACTAGGTGCTCCTGTAGCGCTCGTGTAAAGTTTAAAGTTGTTTAAGGCATAATCAGCATTAGTTGGAGACCAAGAACCTGTGGCGCCTAGTATTAATTCTGTATCAAATGTTGTTGTAAATAATTGGTTAGTACCAGCTGCACTTACAAAACTCTGAGCACCTTCGTAATACTGTCTATTATTTTCTTGCATCATTGCCATATCTTAACTTTTTGAATTTACTTCTTCAGCTTGAACAGCTTGTGCTGCGGCTTGAACTATTTGTGGATCTCTTATAATAACACCAGCGTACGCTAGTATTCTAAGTATAACTTCTGTTTGCTCTGTATCATCAAGCTCGAATTGAGTAGATCCAGCAGCATTGTATATATAAGGACCTGAAGTCCAAGTACCACCACCAAGTTGTTGAAAAGCCCAAGTAATATCCGCAGGTTTCCGTATATAACTAACAGTGATATCTGCAGCTGTAACTATTGTAGTTGGTTTAACAAATAGATGTGTTTGCCCTGTATTACCACCTGTAGTGTTTTGTATAGCTTGTTCATATAAATAAACAGGAAATTTAGTTGTGGGTTTTGTTAGAGGAGAGAGATTTATATTTAAAAAATCATTACGCTCTACGCGTTGTAATTCTTTTTCGTCTTTGTATATCACCGCACCTATTCTATGTAAATTAGAAGGTGGTAAAAAATATGCTGGACTATTACTAACTGTTAATGTTAAAGTAGCATTATTATTACCGGCTGATATAATTACAACATCACCAGCTGTATAACCGCTACCTGGATTTTCTATCTGTACACTTGTTACATTGTTACTTGCATTTACCAAAACGCTAACTGTTAAACCCGTACCGCTACCAGCATATGTAGTGGCAATACCTGTTAATGAATCTGCGTAACCAGTACCAGCGGCAGTTATAGCTAAAGCGGTGGTAGAGCCAGTTTGTACATAAGTAGTGTTACCTATGGTTTTAAATATAGATATACAATTGTCAATATTTTTTTGTCTGTTAGCGTACTCGCTATCAGTTTGTGGCACCCGTAGTTGTTGATTAAGATCTTCAAAATAATTTTCAAAAATCTCTAACTGAACCTGTGTGCCTAATTTATTAAACTCTTCTGGTGTTATATAACCTCTTTGTTCTTTATTAAGAATAGACAACACCGTTGTGTAAACAGTATTTACGTTTATTGCCATTGATATTTTTTATTTTAATATACAGGGCGCATTACACGCCCTTATATATTATTACATGTTAGAGAAGTTTTTTCTCTATTGATTTATAAACTTCAACACCTTCATCAGTTTTAAACCACGCTGCCATTGCAGAATATGGATTTTCATCAAAAGGTACATTCATTAATTTTCTTCCATTACTACCCCAATTGAAAGATCTTTGATCTTGTGACAATGTAACTACTCCATTTTCAACAGCCATTATAGCTATATTTCTTAATTGTACATTTTCGTCATTTGCTAACTCTATAAACAAGTTAGGATTTTTCTTAGCGAATAATAATAAATCTCTTTTAAGTTCCTTAGAACTCATCTGAGAGACTCTAGAACCAAGTTCAACTCTAAGTATTGCTTCAGCTTGATCTATCGCCATTGATTTAGCAGCGTTAAGTGCTTCTATTTCTTGTTCAATAATATCAAGTTCATCTTCAGCATCAGCTTGTAGATTTAACTCTGTATATATTCTTTCTTTTAGTGGATGATATAAAGAAAGTAGCTTCTGTAAATTTTGTTTTTGTTTTGGAACTGATAACACTCCGTCTTTAAACATAATATGACCTAAAGTTACTTCACCTTTTTGCTCATCAACTAATGGTGAGTCTTGATTTGTTGCATATCTTATTTCTCTTTGTTTTCCATCATCTTGATCGAAATAAAGTAATGCATGTTTTTTTGTGTGCCTGCCTGGTATTTTTAATGTTAAAGGAGATTGATTACCTTTTAAGTAATATGTTCTGTCTTTAACTTCCCAAGTAGGTTTAACTTCTTTTTTTGGTGTAGGTTTTACTACTACCTTTTGAGGTGCAACCTCAACAGCTTCTGCTTTAGCTTGTTTAGCCATGATATAATAAAATTAAATAGTTATAAAAAAATAATACCCCGCCCTGAGACGGGGATATTATTAAGTTTGAATCATTATTAGATTCCTTTGAATAATACAAAGTTGTTAGCACCTTGAGTTACTAAACATCTTTCAGATAGGA
>TARA_R110000772_G_scaffold25223_1_pt1 | contig 13577 bp, 15 predicted proteins | sample TARA_R110000772 | Tara Oceans TARA_R110000772 (sample SAMEA4397948) | marine metagenome | biome: Polar Biome; feature: [SRF] surface water layer (ENVO:00010504); material: water (ENVO:00002006), including particulate matter (ENVO:01000060) such as... | depth 5 m | reverse complement strand
AGCTAGAGATAATTCCGATTGTAAATTGCCAAGCGAGTCAATAGCTACAATAAACTTACCTTCAAGTCCTTTCTCTTTGACCGAGGTAAGGAACTTATACAACGCATTACGTGTTTGCTCGATACTAATACAAGGTACATACTTAACGTTTTCTACGTCAAGCCCCAGTCTTTCAGCTCCTTCCGGGTCAATAGCGTTTTCAGTATCGAATATGACAGGAATAAGACCTTCCTTCTGTGCGGATGCCAATATTTTCATTACGAACAACGACTTGCCAGTCATTGATTCGCCGGCCAACATAGTAACTCGACCTTTTGGTATACCACCATGAATCGAGCCTGAGATAATTGCATTGAGAACATAAGAACCGGTATCGATCCAACCACCGACACGGCTTAATGTACTATCAGATAGATAGGTTGCAAACGGATTAACGCTATCGATATCATCGAGAGCTTTTCTAACGTCTTTTTCCATATTTTTATTATAGCGTATAAACAAGAAACCTCCAGAGATTATCTCCAGAGGTTTCGAATTAATTGAAGTTAGTTTAAATGGCTCCGAAGGTAGGGGTCGAACCTACGACCTAAGGATTAACAGTCCCCCGCTCTACCGCTGAGCTACTTCGGAATAAAGATTTAAATATGGTGGGCAGAGTTGGATTCGAACCAACGTACACTTACGTGAGCAGATTTACAGTCTGCCGCCTTTAACCACTCGGCCATCTACCCATATTAAATTAGTGGAGCTTTCTGTCGGATTCGAACCGACGACCTGGTGATTACAAATCAACTGCTCTACCAACTGAGCTAAGAAAGCATTTACTCGTCAAACAGTTTAATAACCTCTGGCTCTTCAGCTTCAACCGCCGGCGCTGGTGAATTAATATTTTCATACTGCTTAATAATCTTATCATCTAATTCAACATCAGAGATAGCGATAGAGGCTTTATGAAATACCCAGTTGTTCTTATTTTTATCTCCTTTAATAAACTCCATAAAGAGATAAGGAAAAGATTGAACCTGGAGCTGACCTGTCGTCTGATCCGGTTGAACATGAATAATCACAGGATTGTTTAAGGTGATTGTGGTGTCGTTCTCATCGGTAATTTTACCGACAACAGTACGACCAATAGTATCTACAATACATTTAATATCTGACATATACCTATATTAAGTTATAAGTTGATTTTATCAACTATATTTTTTGCTTCTTCCAAAGATTCTACTGCTTGTTTGGACAGGTATGTAGATTTACCAGAAGCGTGTTCTAATGTATCTTTATAAGTGAAAATAGCTTTTCTCATTGCCTCGACTTGAGGTGATGCAATCTCACCAGTCCCGTTATCCGTACCATTTATTACATTTTTAAAAATAGACAACAATGTTCGAATGCCAGCAATTTTACCTCTAGTAAATGCAGGATGTGCTTTCGGGGTGTTGTCGTCTTGTGGGCGATCTAAGTAACTACTTTCAGACATAATCAATGTTATTTACTAAACAAGTCAAATAATTCCACCTGTACGTTTTCAGCAGGTTTACGTATAGTCCATTTTACATTTTCGTAAAATCTCTGAATAGATTGAAAGAGGATTTTTTCAAACATTTTTTCGTAATCAGGCTTAAAAATATCTTTAAACTCAGCAGGATGTTCGTATTTAAATCCGATACTTTCAAGTCCGAACTTATTGGGTTGCTCAACATACATATATCTAACCTTATCACCGGATCTAATCGACTCGTATCGATTACCAGTTTTTAACTTATCTAACATCAGGTTATAAAAGTAGGCAGACTTAACGTGAATAGGCATGCCCTTTATAGTATTAAACTCGTTACACTGATCAGCATATTTTTCGTAACTTTTTACACCCATAACAAACGCCATATCTTCAGGTGATAGAGTCTTAAACACCTTATATGTTTCATTTAATACTTCATTAGTTTGGGCTAGTGACTGCGTTGTAAGCATAGTCTCGATAATCCTCTTTGCATACGGCTTAATAGCATTAGGCATAGTTGTTCTAACAACCTCAACACCAGTATACTTAAACTTATTTTCCCGTATGCCTTCATCATCGAGAATATGCATCACGTAACGCTTCTTTTGAAGAAAGACACCTACATCAGCGATACATTCACGCTTGAATATAAATCGTGGATCTTTGGTTAGCAAAGCTTTACGTGCCCATATATCAATATCCTCATTGAGCTTATCCTCTATACGTTGAATCTCATCATACGTCTCCTGATGAATGATTCCATTCTCTTCATCTTCAAAAAACTTAATACCATTCTCAATCAAGGGTGATATAGAAATGTAAGACGAGTCTGTATCATTATAGATGATACACTCCTCGAGTTCATGATCACTTATATCTTTATCTATATTTTCACGAATGTACTTTTTAAGCAGTTTATTAGACTCCTTAATAACAGCTTGACCTGTTAGAGTTACCGACGCAGCGATATCATCATCCCCAATAGGTGCGTTCTTGTTACCCATATAACCGTAACAACTATTTACAAGAATCTTAATAACCATTTGCGAGGTGTTAAGACGTTCTACTTCATACTTAAGCTCAATATTACTAGGATCCTTCTTAAGATCTTGCTTACACTTAAATAACTTCTTCTTAATCTTTACACGTTGGTTGTAGTAGTATTCAAGAAACTCAGGTATAATACCTTTTTTCTTTTGACTAAAGAGAAAGCCAGCTTTCGAAAGTGCACATTCTTCTGTTTTAACGAACTTTACAAAATCAGGCTTCGTCAATTCAAACAGTTTACCGGATACATGCTGGATAGTAACCTTATCATCGGTAGTTTTTTCAATCTTACCGATCTTTGTCTCTGGTGATGTATTAAGAGATATCATCACATTAGGATATAGTGAGTTAGCATCAAACGATACTACATTTTTCTTAAAACCACGTTTAGGTTCTGCAACATATGCACCAGGATTCTTACCCGTATCTACATTTCGTAAAAACGTTGAAATAATTTCACCTCGCTTACGGGCTCGTATAGTTAGAGCACCGTTAATAACTTGAATAGTACCCATTGCACCTTCAAGTGTAGTAAGACCCACATATGAAAGCATCCTAAGTAAAGGTATATATTGAAGCTTCTCTTCTAATCGTACTAGCAGGTTAACATCTTGAATGTTGTAGTCAATAAAAGTATTCCAATCTTCATCTGCTAGTTGATGGAGGCTCATTCCCCCATAATCGACCTTATTTTCACCAAGCTCTACTTCACCAATAGCGTCCAGTTTATATGATTCCCTCAACTTAAGGCAGAAGCGTCTATACACATCAAGGTAATCAAGACAAGCAATACCATCTACATAGTATCTCTTTTGATCCCTACCAAACTTACCTTTAACTGCTCTAAAGTAAACGTTCTTAAGTGGTGAGAGTCGTTTAACGTAATCTTGTCCTAATACTCTCTCCATCCGGTTAATGATATACGGAATATCAAAAAACTCTGAGTTCCAGCCGCTTAAAATATCCGGAAAGTCAGTTTCAAGATATTCAAGAAACTTGACAAACATGGCCCGTTCATCTCTACAATGAACGTATATAAGATCATCTCTACCTTTACCAGTATATTCCTTAATACCGAATGTATGAAACTTCTTTGTAAAGTTATCCCAGCAAGTTATAACATTGACAGTATGAGTTGGGTTATCTACGTCAGGAAAACTATCAACTGAATATGTCTCAATATCTAAAAAGCAGTACTTTATAGGTGTAGTATTAAATTCCGGCTTCTCATTCTCCTGCCAGTAGGAGTCTAACAAAAATTGTTGAACCGGTGGACAGTTCTCAAACACCCTCTTAAGACCAGAGTCCTGTAAAAACTTATACCTACTATACGCAGTATTAAACCTCTTCTTCTTTACTTTCGTACCGAAAATAGAAGTTTTATCACCTCTATTATCTTCAACATACAGGTATGGTTCAAATGAACACTCGGTAGAAATACGCTTACCATCTTGATCCCAAGTAAACAACGTGACGGTACTCTCCCTACCGTTATAAACAACATTTCTATACATCTCTAATACTATTATATTAGAGTTCCTTATTTATGCAATAGGAATACCCCTAATTAAGGGTTCCACTTCTTAAGGTATTGTCTGTCAGAAGATCCGTACGGTGTAGTAAGTGCTTCAATATGCGCTCCAATATTATCTGGACTCTCTAGAATACGTTTATTAGCGATATCCCTTAAGATAGATACATTCTTATAATACTTAGTACGATTTTTAAAATTTAGTATACTTTCTATTTTGTGTTCGAACTCTTCAGGTGTTTTAAATCGTAAACTACCTGGAGCTGAATAGTAAGTATTCATATCTTGACATAAACAAGGTATACCTAGAGTACATGCTTCTATAAATTTGATATCTGACTTGGCTCTATTAAAATTATTAACCTCTAGAGGTGCAACCATCAATTGTGGGTTAAGGTTAGCTATAAAGTGAGGATACTCTAAGAGATTTTTCCATGGATGAAATTCAATTTTACCGGTTCTAACTAAATCTGCTAGAGGTGGTGGAAAAGCTCCAACAAACACCCATTGATACTTGTTTATAGTCTTTCTTATGACGTTAAGAACTTCAGACATATCATCCTTACCACCTGTTTTGTTATCTACATCATAATGCGCGCCTGATCCCGTGTAAAGTATCCTAGGTTTCTTTTTATTTTTATCAAAACTATTGTGAACTTTACTACGATTAAAGAGGTGACCCATCCAAAAATTAGGTACGAAGTTAGGTATTACAGTAATGTTCTGTTGACCTGTCTTTTCAATATAAAGTCTTCTCATAAAGTCACATGTAACTGTAACCTCATCAACCATATTGATCATATCGATACAGTTTTGCCTAATTTCACTTTTATCAAAAGCAAACTTAAATTTATTGTAGTCTGGAATCTCTTCCCTAAACACAACATCATCTACTTCATATATAATTTTAAAATCATGCTCTTTCTGAACTTTTTTAAGATGCTCTAAGAATTGTTTTTGCGATCCGGATGCTTGTCTCTGCAATTTTACAGCTTTAACCTTTTCATACCATCTTGGATCTGCAACCATAGCAGTAGTTGATTGCGACATACCGCGACCGGTACTATTAATAACTTGTTCAGGCCATAGTATACGCCAATGTCCACATCCTGAGTAATCAGCTAGATAGTTAATAAATCTAGGTAACGTCTCTTCTTTAGGTCGTGGCTGTTTAGGCGCCACTCCCCCTTGAATAGGTGCTGGTGGGAATGGAGATGCAAAAGGAACTCCAAATGGCTGTCTATTGAGCATATATAATATATAGGTTACTTTTCAATATAATCTACTCTCTTAGTTATACCGTTTTCCTTTATAAGGTATACTACTTCTCCAGTTACCGCTTTTATTGATTCTTTACGATGGGATATAACGATAGAGCACTCATCAAGCTCTTCTACTCTATCTTGAAGTATTTGCGTTATAAGCTCTATACCTTTTTCATCAAAAGAAGAGTCAAACAGCTCATCGTATATTGCAATATTGTATTGTACACCGCCCTGTAAGCGTCTAATATCAGAAAACGTAAACAAGCATGCTAGATCAATCGACTTGCGTTCTGCTCCAGAGAAGTTAAAGTACGAACATAATTTATTTTTTTCATTCAGAATTTCTTCTTCAAAATACTCGTTAAATACGCAGATCGAATTTGAATCTAATCGCTTAAGGTAGTGTAATAACTTACTATTAAGTAATTCTAATAACCTATTAACAATATACGATTTTACACCTTCTTCTGAAACTACATACTTAACTATATCAAGTTTAGATATAGCGTCTCTATATTCCTTAACTTTAGTTTCTAGATCTGTTAAACGTAGCTGCGTCTCATTAATAATAATATCAAAATCAGTCTCTGTTTTATTAATAGTTTCGAGATCTATTTTTAACTCATCCTGCCACTCGTTAAGCTGATTGATTCTATGGTTAGTATTTTGTTTCTTCTGAAGAGTAACTTTATTATCAGCTAACTTATTATTATACTGCGTGATTGAAGTATTAATCTTCTTTTTTACATCGCGAGCCTTATCTAAACTAACGGTAACCTCCTTTATATCTCGAACCATCCGCTCAATCGTTTCTTTGAGCTTTTTCTTCTCTTCAGCAATTTTCGTCGCATCATGATCTTCAATTGGACGTAAACAAACAGGGCACACGTCTTCATCTGTCCCAAGCTTTTTATACTTCTCTTTAACATGACCTACTTCTGATTTTGCGGAACTTATGTCCTCAATATATTTATCTATTCTACTCTCACACTCAACCAACTTACCCTTATACCTGTCTACACTCTCACTTACTTCTTTTACATTAACTTCCTGCAAAGCAGATATCTGCTCCTTTAGTAAGTTTAACTCCTTTTGATTATTAGATTGTCTCGTAACATAAAGTTCCTTTTTATGTGCACGTTTTTCAAGTAATTTCTCTTTTTGTGTATTATAATTATATAAACTCGTATTTACCTCATCTAGCTTTGTAACTTCTGTATCATAGTCTCGCTTTACTTCATTATACTCAGTCCTTAATGCGGATAACATTTGACTAAAGACCTCCATCCCAAAAATATCTTCGATAAACTTTCGCTTTTCGACTTTATTCTTAGCCATAAAAGGTATCGCATTATTAACAGTCATAATAACACAGTTTTGAAAAATAGCTGGTGATGCACTTAAGACATCACATATATATTTGTTTGTATTACTAATACTATCACGTGTTTTATCTATACCGTTCTTATAAACAAACACCTTTGATGGAGATAGATTTCTAACTATCTTATATTCATTCTTACCCGATGGTGTAATTACATCAAAGTCAAGCTCTACATGCGTTTTACCATTAGTAAGGTTATTCGGTATAAGATCCTTTTTAATCTCACGTAACGTGTCACCGAATATAGAGAAATAAATAGAATCTGCTATAGTACTCTTACCGATAGCGTTTCTCCTTGCTGGTTTATCCTTATTTGAACCTGTAATAATATGAAGACCTTTAGTAAACTCAACAGTTACCGGTTCTTCACCAACAGAAAGGAAATTTACAATACTTACCTTTTTAAATTCGACCCTTTTCATATAAATTTAGAGTATAATCAATAATATCCTTCTTATTCGCTATTTCAAGTAGATTAATAAACTCTTCTATTGCTTGTGGTATATCAATACCCGAAAGATCTTCCTTACCTTCTGTATTCTCTAAAATACGATTGAAGTTAATGTCATAATCGACGGTAAGGTTTCTAGGCTTAAGCAGATTCAATTTCTTGAGAAGGATATCCATATCTTCATGACAAATATTCATATCTACCTTTAACTTTACTATGTTATTATAAACAAGATCTATAACATGTTTAGTTATATCACCTTCCCTAACTAGTTCACTTAGAGGTAACTTCTTGTATATAGGTGAAATAGTATTTGGAGTAAATTCGTACTCCATTGTATCGAGATCTAAAATGTAATAACCTTTTTCATTGTCAACATCTCCAAAATCCATTTGAAACGGGTTACCACAATACAGTATGGTACCCTTACCAAATTTCTTCTCATGTCTAGTATGGAAATGACCTGAGACAACTAACTCAGACTTTTTTAATAGATCTTTTATCTTTACACCCTCCTCACATACCTTATATGAATTCATTTTAAATGTTTCAATTTCAAAGTGACCAAATATGATATCACTTTGCGGTATATCTTGAGGGTTTGTATTCCAAGGGCAGAAGGTTAGAGTCTTATCAAACGCTTCAATCGTTAAAGGCTTATCTAAAATAGTAACATTTGCTCGTCTCTTAAAAATTGAAAGAGAGTTTACATCAGTACGATGCTTATAGTAGATATCATGATTACCAGTAATAGCTATAATATTAAAGTCAGATAAAATATCTAGAATATCTGCAGATACCTGTAATGTGTTAACAGATATCTCACTTCTGTTATGATGCCAGTCACCACAAAAGATAAGGTCTTTAATATTTTTATTTTTACATTCATCCTTAAACCACGTCGCCCATTCAAGCGCGTTTTTATGCCACTCAGTGCTATTTGAGTGTACACCTAGATGAAGGTCAGAAAATATAGCAAATCTCGGTTTACTGATCGTGGTATAAGTCATCTTCTTCATCAACAGGCTTTACATACACAATGCCACCGCCGGTGTTCTCCGGGTTAGACATATAAGCTTCGTACACTTGCTCTTTATAGTTTGTCAAAGCTTCGTGATGTTTTTTCTCTTTCTTAATCCTGTTAATAAATGCATTGAAGGCTATTGTTGTAAAATAAGAGAACGGATTAGAGCCACTCTCAAATTTATACTTCTTATACTTCAACGCGGCATACATCTTAACCAAAGCGTCACCAATCATATCATCTTTATAGGTGTAGTTGATGAAGTTTGAGTTATAACTTAGACCGTATGAAATCTTTTTGATATTTTCTGCCAAGTCGTCGGTTAATACGTCAGTATCGTAATATTTTTGAAGGGAAGCCTTGAACACTTTAGGTTCAATATAATACTCACCCTCTCTCTTTTTCCTAGACATTAAGTATATTATACCTTATTATATATCCTTTTCAACGTATTTTATTTTTTCTTTGTCATATATCTGCTTACGCCTATCACTATGACGGATACCGTATTTCAACTTATCGCATATGTCGAATATAACAAGCTTATCTTTCGATGCGTGCTTACGTAATCCTCTACCAATAGACTGAACAGTACGAATAAAAGACTTACCACCCGCAGCAAATATAATGTTATGTATATTTTTAATATTAACGCCGGTTGAAAAAATAGCGCTTATTGCAATGCAGATAACGTTACTCTTTCTCTCCATTATCTTTTTAATTTTATCTCTCTCCTCAACGTCAACTTCTCCTCTTATAAAGTATACTTCTTTACCACTTATACTTTGTAGGTGATCCAGTAACGCCTCTCCGTGTTTTATATGATTGACTAGAATTAGACTGTTATTATCCAATTTGGTTAGTAGCTTTTGCAAAAATAAATTTCTACGATCACTTTCATATATAAAATCTAACTCAGCTCTATAACCATTAACACCATCATAGACTGGACTATGTTTATAACTAATATTAATAATCTTTATCTCAACATTTGCTAAATAATCCTCTACTCGTAGCTCATAACTCGACTTCTCATATATAACTGGTCCTAACTTACCGATTATTGACCACTTATCTAAATTATCTTCTGGTAAAGTACCTGTAAATCCGTATTTGTTTGGAGTTAGTATCTTAGATATTATCTTACTAATCTTATTACCCGATTTTATCTTGTGACACTCATCTACTATTAGTAGATCAACATACTTCATCCAATCACTTTCTTCGAATCGACTTTGAACTATACCTATATTACATATAACTACATTTGCAGTAAGGTCCGGCTTCATTTTACCCGTCCATTTAGTCAATTTAAAGGTTGTTCCACAATTTATAAACTCATCATATGTCTGAGTTACAAGTCCTAAGTCAGGTACCAACACTATACACTTAAAAGTATCTTTATCTTTACAATGTTGAAAGTAATTCTCTATAAGAGCGGCCGTAGTAAAGGTCTTACCGGCGCCTGTTCCGAGAACACATGTACCTCTTCCTAACTTCAGTGATTTTTTAATTACATCCTCTTGATACTCCCTCAATTCAAAGGCAAAATTCTTGTATAGTGGGTTATTATAACCTACATTTAAGACTGACTTTAAATTATCAGTAATATTGACATCAATATTAATTTGTTCTTGTATCAGATATTGTCTGATTAGCCAATATAGACCTAACTCGCATGCTCCAGTTACTGTTATGGCATACTTACGTCTAGGCGCGAACCTCGAATAACGTCTAGCGAATCTAGCGGCAGTATTTTCTACAGAAAAGTTCTCTCTAATCTTTTCAAACAACGATGTATCACTACAAGTAAACTTTAACCTTCCACTCGACTTAACAATATCAAAATTAATCATAATTGTTCCATTTTTTGTATCTCAACGATGTTTTTAATCTCGTACCCCATCTGCGACATTATCTTTTCCACCTTTTCAAGGTATTCAATAATGTAATTTAACCCGTATATTTTTTCGTTAATCTCAGCAAGACTATTATGATTTTCTGCTGCAGTCTCAGCAGTACTGTTTGTAATTTTTACCGGTGAATCACGTATTACCTGCTTAACAATCTCCTTTTTAAGAGTTTTCTTTTTCTTTATAAGCCTATTCTTTTCAACCTTAGCTTCAATAAGTCTGGCTACCCAGTAATGCTTACGGGAAGGTAATCTCATTTGTTGATCTTTTACATTAAAATCGTCAAGTACTAAATCCTGACCCACTTCTTCAATGTACTTTTTTAATCGATCATTCACAAAGGTAGTATAAATATAAATATGCAAGAATCAAGTGGTAAGTTTGAATCTCAGTTCTTTAAACTAATATCTGAAGATTTAGCCGAGGAAAGTATGTCTGTCGGCGGTGGAGCTCTTGGTCCAGCTGCACAAGGTGGTAAGAGTTTTAATCCGGATGGTCAGATTGACTCTGATGATACAATAGCTAATCGCGATGGAAGACTTGCAAAAATGTTAGGTAGTGGTACACAAACAAGAAGTGGTTATGTATCTAAGAAAAAGAAAGATAAAAAGAAGCGAGGTATAGATGGTGTATTCCTAACTGGTGAAGAAGGTGAAGAAGGTGAAGAAGATGGACACACTGAGCACGAAGAAAAACATAATGGCTGATCTAGGACATTGGCAGGGATTGCTTACAGAAGATACTATTCCGTACGGTTTTATATATGAGATAACTAATCTCACTAATAATCGTAAGTATATTGGTAAGAAGCAGTGTCAATCAGTACGTAAACGCCCACCTCTCAAAGGTAAGAAAAATAAACGACATCAAATCGTTGAAACTGACTGGAGAACTTATACTTCTTCTTCGAATGAGTTGAATAAAGACATTATCGAGCTTGGAAAGGATAAATTTAAGTTTGAGATACTAATGGGCTGCGATAGTAAGTGGGAACTCTCATATAATGAGATGAAGCTACAAGTAGAACGTGAGGTCTTGCTAAAGGATGAATACTACAATGGAATTATCAACGTTAGGATTGGAAAAAGAAGACGATAGTGTTAGAGGTTATACATTTATCAATTTAAACCGGCTTTTAGAGTCATCTTATAATGAATATCAGTTATATATAAATGAGAACGAGCTTAAGTTAACTAAAAAGGAACAAAAACGACTAGGGTTCCATTTTATAGCATCTAAGATCATTGAAGTCTGTTCATATAGTGATATAAAGAAGTGGTTTTACTACAAGATCAATGAAAGTGTTGAAAATACGTTAGTTAAGCAGTTATTCAGCTCCTTACCGACTAACATAACATATGGTGATACTTCTTTTAAGCAGTTTTTAGATGATAGAGATTATAGCTCTTTTAATAGTAAGGATGTCTCAAAAGTAAGTTATGATAAGTTTAGCAGATTTTTACATTCTAACGGTTTACTCAATCTTGTCACTAAATTACACACAAATTTAAATATAAAACTATCGTTACTACCATAAATATAAACATGCAAAGTAAGTTTCTCAACTTAGTAGAAGATAATGCACCTGATGATTCCGTAGATAAAAATACTAAGGCTAAATTAACTGTATTAAGAGCTTTATTAGCTTCATCAGAAAAAGTTAAAGTTAAAAATAAACAATTTACTAACGTTTTCTTTTTTACGGATATAGAGGGTAATGAGTATAAGGTCAGTATTGATAATGTAGGGGTGGAGGATAATGAGACTTCTAACAAAAAGGTACAAGCTCTAACAGCCTTACTTAATGTTACAACACCTAAAATAACCATGCCTGGTTCAGTAGCATCTACCGTTAAGAAGACACAAAAGATTGCTCTGAAAAATTTACAACGAGATTTAAAAAAATAATATGAAAACAATAAGACTTATTGAAAGCTATTATAAATTATTAGAGCAAGATGGTGTTGAAGGAGCAGATGTTGAGGTAGATGCTACTGAAGTGGCAGCTGAAGTACCTGAAGAGGCTCCAGTTTTAACTACAGAAGCAGAAATATATCTTACAAGGTTAGCTGCTCTTGCGTTTTCTTATTCACCTGCACCAGAAGAAGAAAATTTAATTAACACTCTATCACAAGAATACGGTCAATCAGAGCCTAAACGTGTTACAGATCAGATACAAGATTTGTTGCAATCCTCCAACCAGGCACTAGAAAAGGAATTGAATGAAGTATAAATCATTACAGCAGGTATATGGTGAGAGTGTTCGTGGTAACGTACCTCCACAAAGATATTTAAGTGAAGCGAAGGTTACTTTTGAGTATGAAGAAGGGGAACCTCAAACACTTGAAGGTATAAGTGATAAGACAGCATATAGAGTAGCTGATTATTTACAAGATAAAGCGGAAGGGTCCTTTATACTGAAAGAGGATTATAAAATTATTCAAGAGCTAGCAAAAAAGAGTGGGTTTAAAACAGAAGATAGGTTCTTAAAGATATTATTTCAAGCGTTTAATAATGTTAACTATGATGGATTAAAAGATCTAGTTAACAAAAAAGACGGTCTTAATGTATTGTTACCAGCATTTACTGAAGAGGTAGGTAGTATGGAATTATATAATATATGCAAGCCTCAACTAGAGATGTTTTTACCGGAAGAAGACCATTTACAATTTTATAATATGCTCTGGGCCAGAGATTTTAAAGAAGGTAACGTAAGTGTGGGAAATGGAGAATTAGCTTTAGCTCTCTTAACTGAAGCTAAAAAAGGTAGCGTAGGTGATTTAGAGATAGGTAATACAAGTATAGAGTTAAAGACAGGTAAAGGTAGGGTTATAAGTGCACGTGGTCAGAGTTTTGTTGATGATAAATCAAAAATTGAACGAATAGCAGTATACGGTGGATTAGAAACAGAGGATGGTAGCTATACTCTAGATGGCATTAATGCTAGTACTTGGAATAGTACCTTTTGTAAGCAGGGGCTAACAAAGCAAGTTTTAGAAGAAATCGTTAACAAATACCCTGTAGATGAAAGCGGGGATAAGTCTAAAGCGGATGCGGGTATTTTTGCACGAATACAGTATATATGCGGTCACTTACTTCACGCGTATGGAAACGGAGCGCCTGATGCTGAAAATGAAGATGACGGTGGTCATAAGTTTGACATATGGTTAGGAGTTTACCAGCACGGTATGAAAGCATCGAACAAAGGACCGGATAGGTTTGCAGAGGGTACATGGAATAAGGCTAATTACATTATGGTAAAGACACAAGCAATTATTAATCAAGCTATTGATCAAGGTTTAATTAAATTTAATATCGATGGTGATGGTGTTTATGGCTACTTCCCTAAAAGTAGTTCAACTGCCTCTAGTGCAGCAAAAGAAGCAGGCGGAATGAAATTAATTAACTAAGTAATGAAAAACTTTAAACTATATTACGAGCATTATCAGCTCATAGAAGAA
>TARA_R110000772_G_scaffold60328_8_pt1 | contig 13626 bp, 11 predicted proteins | sample TARA_R110000772 | Tara Oceans TARA_R110000772 (sample SAMEA4397948) | marine metagenome | biome: Polar Biome; feature: [SRF] surface water layer (ENVO:00010504); material: water (ENVO:00002006), including particulate matter (ENVO:01000060) such as... | depth 5 m | reverse complement strand
GACCGCGCCAATCCCGATTTTGCCACCCTGCCCGCGACCGCTCTCAACGACTTGCCCGGTCATACCGTTCCCTATCTGTTCAACTCGCTCTATTGCTCGGTCAACGCTTTTGATTCTGTTGTCACCGGCGAGTTTCCCGGCCTCGAGGGCGGCCCGCTGGTCGCCGCGATGGCCGACTATATCAAACAGACCATGACCTATGGTTCGGATGCGGACAATGTCCAGTGCAACGCCGAACAGAGCCTTGCCGCGCGCAAGGGCGTTTGCCGCGACTATGCCCATATAATGATCAGCATGGCCCGATGCGCCAATATTCCGGCGCGCTTTGCCAGCACTTATGCGCCCGATGTCCAGCCCCAGGATTTCCACGCCGTGCCCGAAGTTTTTCTGGACGACCGGTGGCACCTGATCGACCCGACGGGCATGGCCCAGCCATCCGACATGGCGGTGATCGGCATCGGCCGCGACGCCACCGACGTCTCCTTCCTCACCGCCTTTGGCAGGATGAATATGGTCGAGCAGCGGGTGGCCGTGACCCGCGCCTGAAAAGACCGCCGACAAATTCCGGCTTTCAAAGCGCGGGGCTTTTCCGTTAGACTTGGCGCCGAAGAATTATCGGGAGGAATATATGCACAAGGGTTCCTGCCTCTGCGGCGCGATCCAGATTGAAGTTACCGGCGACCTGCCCGAAGCCGACGCCTGCCACTGCAGCCAGTGCCGCAAGCAGTCCGGCCATTACTGGGCCTCGATCGACGTCCCGACCAGCGCCGTCACGATCCGCGGCGGGGACCAGGTCCGCTGGTACCAGTCCTCCGAAAAAGTCCGCCGCGGCTTCTGCCAGACCTGCGGGTCTTTCCTGTTCTGGGACCCGATCCACCACGACAAGATCGCCATCGCCATGGGCTGTTTCGACCAGCCGACCGGCACGAAAATCTGGAGCCATATCTTTGTCGGCGACAAGGGGGATTATTACGAGATTGAGCCGGGGGTGCTGCAGAAGGATCAGTAAACCTTCTCCCGTGAGGGAGAAGGATATGAAGCCTTATTCGCGCAGCGGATTAGGCGCAGTTGCATGAGGGTACCCCCTACCCCTTGACATCCCCGCCCCACCCGCTAATGGCTCTCCTACAAATTGTGCTTCCGTCAAAAGAATCGCAATTTCCGTCCGAGACAGCCGGTGAGGGGAATATGCCCCTCTTAATTTCCAGCCTAGACGGGGATCAGTTTTTTCGTGTGGCAACACACGGGTACGCAGCCAGCGTTTTCCAACGCGGCAGAACGGCCAAAACCCCCCTTCGGATTATACAGGATTGATTTCGGTCAGTCCTTTCGCTCGTCATCCCTTCGCCGGGGTGACGGTTACTAGAATTGGATTGCGCGTCAAAAACGCAGTCCACGTGAAGGAGCAAAATATGGATCGTGGTCAAAAGACCGAAGCGGTTGTCGCTCTGAACGCTATTTTCAAGCAGGCCGGGGTGGTCGTGGTAACACGCAACCTGGGCCTGACTGTGGCTCAGTCTACCGAGCTGCGGACGAAAATGCGGGACGAAGGCGCAAGCTTCAAAGTCTCTAAAAACCGCCTTGCCAAACTGGCTCTGGAAGGCACCGACTATGCCCCGATAGCAGATATGCTGACGGGTCCGGTCGCGCTCGCTACATCGGATGATCCGGTGGCCGCTGCAAAAATCGCAGTGGCATTTGCAAAAACCAACGAGAATTTGGAAATCGTTGGCGGCGCAATGGGCGACACCCTTCTTGACGAAGCTGGCGTAAAATCTCTGGCCTCCATGCCATCTCTTGATGAACTGCGCGGAACGATTGTTGGTCTGCTTGTCGCACCACAAACGAAAATCGCCCGGATTGTCAAAGAACCAGCTGGAGCCCTTGCCCGTGTAGTTGGCGCTTATGCCGCTACCGGTGAATGAATTTAACTTTTCAAATATTTAGAAAATTGGAGCGTATTTAAAATGGCTGATATTGCAAAACTGGTTGAAGAACTTTCGAAACTCACCGTCATGGAAGCGGCTGAACTGTCCAAGGCACTGGAAGAAGAGTGGGGCGTTTCCGCTGCTGCTGCTGTTGCTGTTGCCGGACCTGCTGCTGCAGGCGGTGGCGAAGCTGCTGAAGAGCAGACCGAATTTGACGTAATCCTGACCGGCGACGGCGGCAAGAAAATCCAGGTGATTAAAGAAGTCCGTGCGATCACGGCTCTTGGCCTCACCGATGCCAAAGCCCTCGTCGAAGGCGCGCCTAAGGCGATCAAGGAAGGCGTCAGCAAAGCTGAAGCAGAAGAAATCAAGACCAAGATCGAAGCTGCCGGCGGTACCGTCGAACTCAAATAAGCCTAACGGTTTATTGAAAAAATTTGGGGTGGCTTCCGGTTTGGAAGCCGCCCCTTTTTTTGCCCTTTTCATGGTGGCCAGCATGGCACCCCCTCGTCCCTCCGCTGGCCGTCTGGGCACAATGATTGACATGGCCGGGCCGCTGCGCGACTAGGGCAGCTGGCATTTCCGGGGGACTATATGACCGACAATCAAGACCTGATCGATCTCGTGCGGACGATCCCGGACTATCCCAAGCCGGGAATCCAGTTCCGCGACGTATCAACCCTGCTGCTCGACGGGCCGGCCTTTCGCCGGACCATTGACCGGATGATTGCACTGGTCGATCCGGACAGTTTCGACGTGATTGCGGGGATCGAGGCGCGCGGTTTCATCGTTTCGGCGGCGATGTCCTATGCTCTGGAAAAGGGCAAGGTCATGCTGCGCAAACCGGGCAAATTGCCCGGCAAGGCGGTCAGCATCGACTATGCGCTGGAATATGGCAGCGACCGGATCGAAATGCATGTCGACGCGATCCAGCCGGGCCAGCGGGTCTTGCTGGTAGACGATCTGCTCGCGACCGGCGGGACGGCGATGGCCGGAGTCGAATTACTGCGTGGCCAGGGGGCGATTGTTTCCCAGGCGCTGTTCATCGTCGACCTGCCCGATCTCGGCGGCGCGCAAAAGCTGTCCGCAGCCGGGGTCAAGCCGCTCGCATTGATGGCCTTTGCCGGTGATTGAGCATGTAGCGGTCATCACCGGCGTTCAGGACGAAGCGGACGCCTTGCTTCACGATCAGCCCGCAACCAGGCTGGACAGCCCTTTTGGCGCAATCCGCCAGCTCGATCATGGCGGGAAAAGGGTAGCCATTCTCTGTTCCGGTATCGGCAAGGTCCATGCCGGTGCCGCCGCTCTCTATATGCACGGCCATTTCTGCCCCGACCTGTTTCTGGTGATCGGCACCGCTGGTCATGTCAGCACCATCCAGGGCGACTGTTTCTATCTCCACGAATCCCTGCAGGCCGATTACGGGACGCTGGAGAAATTCGGCGAGCATGACGGCTTTACCCATTATGACGCCGGCACATGGCCGATTGGTCCGGCCGACTGGAACCCGTTCACATCGCATCCCATGCCCGACGCTCTCGCCCTGCCCCGGGCGCGGATCGCGACCGCCGACTGTTTCGTCAAATGTCCCGAACGCTCGGCCTATCTGCGCGACACGCTCATGGCCGATCTGGTCGATATGGAGACCGCGGCGGTGGCGCAGATTGCCGCGATGCTGGATCTGCCCTGGGCCGGAATCAAGGCTGTTACCGATGGCGCGAACAGCGACAGTTCGGGTGATTTTCATGCCAATCTTTCCGCAGCCGCCAGGCGCGCCGCGGACGCTGCCGCAGAATTTATCAGCCGGATTTAAGACGCTTTTGAGCTTGCTGTCGGCGAAGACCTTCAGTTCGCGCCCCACCTACCGTAATTAACGATGTGAAAACTCTAATTCTATATTGGCTGCCAGCTAATAGTAAAATTGAGTAACTCGGGGTGCGCATGGGCGAGAGAATTACGCTTCAGCGATTGCTGGAAATGCAGAAAAAGATTTGGAATTTCAAGATCAGTGTTGATCCTGAGACCGCCGAACTCGTCGCCCGCGAACAGCTTAAATCCTTCGGCCAGCTTTCCCGCATCGGTATCCTGGTCACCTTGCCGCTGGGCATTTATGCTCTCGTCATGCTGTTTGCCTTTGCCGGGCCGGACTATATTGCCGTGTCCAGTTTCTTTCTGGTCATTGCCGGTTTCATGGGCGGTCGAAACTATTTTCGCCAGGTCGCCCTCGACCCCGATACGGCGGACTATAAGGCGGTGACCAAAAGCATCGTTCTTGAAAGCATCATCACCGGCATCGCCTTTTCCAGCATATTGAGCATTCCCTTTGCTTTTGGACAGATTCCTTTCAGCCTGGACATCGCCATATTGGCGATGGGCGGTCTGGCCCTGGGCGGTTTTGTCTATGGCAGCATACCCCGGGCGCAAACCTATTATCTGCTGATTACCACGACAATCCACGCGCTCTCGTTCATCGCGGCAGAGGGATATGCCGGTATCAGCGCGGCGGTTCTGCTGGTCTTTTTCGCTCTGTGTATCGACTATATTTTCCGGATGTTCTTCTTCAATTTCGTCCAGCGTCATATCCACGCGTCCAAGAAGAAGGATGCGGCGGAAACCGTCCGGCTTTTGCTCCATGATTATGCCGAACAAAGTTCTGACTGGCTGTGGGAAATCAATGACCGTCATTTGATCGTCAATCCGTCGGCACGCTTCGCGATCGCAGTCGACAAGGAAATACGCGAATTGCGCAATATGCCGCTGGAAGACCTGTTCGAGGATTCAGCCGAGCGCAACCAGCTGATTCAAAGTCTGGCCGCAGGCGAGCCATTTCGCGACATCCACGCTCCGATAAAGATTCGCGGAGAATTGCGCTGGTGGAGACTGTCCGGCAGGCGGATCAAGACCAGGGATGGCATGAGCAAACATATGCGCGGCGTTGCTGCGGATATTACCAGCGCCCGGATAGCCGAGGCAAAGGTTGCCCATCTTGCCCATTTCGATAGTCTTACCAATCTTCCCAACCGGGCCCTGTTCAATCAATCGCTGAAACGCTCGGTCAGCCGGATGCGGGACGACCAGAAACTGGCGGTGCTCTATCTCGATCTCGATGATTTCAAGACGATCAACGATACATTGGGACATGGCGCAGGCGACACGGTTCTGAAATCGGTCGCAAGCCGGCTCGAACAGACGATCGGTATCCAGGGGATGGTCGCTCGTCTCGGCGGCGATGAATTCGCGATTTCCTTGCGCAACTGTGGTTCGAATGACGATGTCATGAGGATCGCGAACGAGATTATCAAAAATGTCTCGAAACCGTTGATAGTGGACGGACATCGCATCACGACCGGCGTCAGCATCGGCATCGCAATCGCCCCCGAGGCCGGCACGGGATGCGAGGAACTGGTCAAATATTCCGATATTGCGCTCTACCATGCCAAGCAAAACGGGCGCAGATGTGCCGCGCTTTTCGAAACGTCGATGCACGAAGCGGTGCAGGAACGGCGCAATATCGAAGTGGACCTGCGCGCCGCGTTGAAACGCAACGAACTGGAGCTTTTTTACCAGCCGTTGGTCAGTATCGAGACCAGCGAGATCATCGGTTATGAAGCGCTGCTGCGCTGGAACCATAGCGAAAAAGGGATGATCATGCCGGATGTCTTCATCCCGGTGGCCGAAGATACCGGCCTGATCGTCCAGCTCGGCGAATGGGTCGTGCGATCGGCGTTGCACGAGGTCGCCAACTGGCCCGAGCATCTGACCGTAGCCGTCAATCTCTCGCCGGCCCAGATGCGCAGCCCCAATCTGATGCCGACGATTATCAATGCTCTGGCCGCGACCGGCATCGCCCCGCAGCGGCTGGAGCTCGAAATCACCGAATCCGTGCTGATGAACGACAATCAGTCCAACGTGGAATTGCTGCACGAAATCCGGTCGCTCGGCGTGCGCATCGCGCTCGACGATTTCGGCACCGGCTACAGCTCGCTCAATTATTTGCGCAGCTTTCCGTTCGACAAGATCAAGATCGATCGCTGCTTTGTCGACGGGGTCGACAGCCGTGAGGATTGCCGGGCGATCATCCGTGCTGTCACCGGTCTTGCGACCAGCCTTGGCATGGTGACGACCGCCGAAGGGGTCGAGCGCAGCGACCAGCTCAGCCAGCTGAAACTGGAAGGCTGCATTCAGGTCCAGGGATATTTGTTCAGCAAGGCGATGCCTGCTGCCAGCGTGGTCGGGCGGATTGCACCAACGGTCGAGCGACCGGTCCAGCTTCGCGAGATCGGCGAACAAAGCGCCGAACCCGAACCGGTCGAAGCCCCTGTCTCGCTTTTCCGGAAGGCAGGTTAGAAGCAGCGTGACCAGAGAAAGTCGCATGCCTGCATCGTCAGACCCGCCCCGTCGCTTTCACCTGCACCGGAACACCGGGCTGCCTAATTCGCCATCCAGTTGCCGTGGAAACCTGGCGGTATCCGGTGGGGCAGATGGATCACCGCCTGGGGCTCGCCGAGAAAATCGTCGGCGTTGAGAATCTGCAGTTCGCTTGTCTCATGTTCGGCGTCGATCACCAGGCCGATCAGCCAACCGCCATTTTCCGCCGAATCCGGTGACCGGGGAACAAACACGAATTCGCCCGGATGACGTCCCGGGCCAAAATCCCTAACCAGCTTGTCACCGCTCTGGAGATCATGTTTGAACAATTCGGTTCCCGCCATGTCGAGCTCGTCGGGCCGCCCGGCCAATGCGATATCATAGATATAGCGATAGGGTCTGGAGGTCTGCCGTTCGTCATAGCGCGGGAATTCCTGCGCCCGGTCATCAATGACCTTTCGATCGACGGTCTTGGTCACCGGATCGACGGTCCAGCGTTCCAGCCGCGACCATTCGCCGCCCGGACCGAAAGTGGTGCGGGCATAAGTGCTTTCGTGCACCACCACGTCGACGATCACGCTGCCGTCATCGGTCTCGTAGGCATTGGCCGGATGATAGACATAGCAGGGCTCGACATCGCACCACAGGGTATCGGCACCCGATCCGTCACGCGGACAAAGACCGACGCGCGCGCCATGGGCGGGATTCCAGTCGTAGGGAAAAGTGAATCCGCCCAGCATCCGCTTCATCGAGAATGTCGCGGGAAGGTCGAACACCAGCACATAATTTTCGGTAATCTGGCAGTCATGGATCGACGGGCCGTCCTTGACCGCGATCGGTTCTTCGCGTTTCACCTTGCCGTCGGCACCAAGCACGACGTGCCACACCTTGTCCATGACCGGCGCATCATAGCAGATCGCATGCATCTCGCCGGTTTCGGGATCGAGATGCGGGTGAGCGGAAAAGGCGTTGACCAGGGTGCCGTCGAAGGGATTATGCTTCACCGTCTCGAGATCGTCGGTCAACTCGACCGGAAAGCCGCCAGCTTCGACAATCGCAAAGGTCTTGCCGGCGATGCTGACGATATTGGTATTGGCGGTGTCGGTGCGTGGCTTGCGGGTGCCCGGCTTGCGCGGTTCGCCCAGCGCATCGCTGACGGCATTGCTGCGGATCCAGCGGTTGCGATACCATTTCGCCTTGCCGTCCTGAATGCGAATGCCGTGGGCCATGCCGTCGCCGGTAAACCAGTGATAGCTCGCTTCATCGGGCGCGGTCACCGGATTGGGACCGATGCGCAGATACCGTCCGTCGAGCTGTGCGGGAATATCGCCATCGATTTTCAGATCAGCCAGCGTGACTTCTTCGGTCATCGGCTTGTGGACGCCGGTCAGATAGGGATGCCCGCCGGTCGGCGCCTTCATCCGCTTGCGGTTATATTTGGAGACTGCACCCAGAACAGGCGTGACCGCAGCGCGGATGGTTTTTTCGATTACTGAAGCCATGTTGAAAATTCCTTCTAGTTGAATCTGATGTCGGCGATTGTAGCGATAGCCATTGCCAGCAATATCAATCCGCCGGGATGCGGACGGCGGAGCGCGGCAAGATTGCCGATGCCGGACAGCGCAAAAATGATCGCTGCAGTGACCGGCAAGAGATCGCTGCCCGACTGCAGCCGGTTGAGCAGCACCGCTATGCCGAGTCCTGCCCAGGCCAGTGACGGAACGTGGAACACCGCCCGGATAACGTCACGCGTCGCCCGCGCCGCCAATAGACCGCTAGTCTGCTCGCGATAGAGTGGGCCGAGAATGACCTTTTCGCCAAGCACCGAATGGGCCACCGCGACGACCAGTCCAAGCACGGCGACGATGATTGCGTAAACTAACATTGGCAGCGGTCCCTTCCGACTTGGCAAATCGACTCGCGATGTTTATGATGTTAACATGCCAGTCAATGATAACAGTGTCAACATAACTCTTTCCCGAGGCGGATCGTGGCGCCGGATTCCCCTGTGAACGCGCCTTATCATCACGGGGACCTTCGCGCGTCGGCGCTGCAAATGGGCATGGAGCGTCTGGAGAGCCAGGAGCAACCGGATCTCGGATTGCGCGCATTGGCCCGCGATCTGGGAGTCTCCGCCACTGCCCTATATCGCCATTTCCCCAACAAGGATGCCTTGCTGGATGCCCTGGCGCTGGAGGGCCTGACCCGTCTGGGCGCGCATCAGGCCGCAGCGGCTGCACAAGCCGGGGGCGGGCGGGACGGTTTCGCCGAGGTCGGTGTCACCTATGTCAAATGGGCGGTCGAAAACCCGGCCTTGCTGCGGCTGATCTACAACCGGGTCGGCCAGGTCGATCTGGCCACCGACGACCCGAGCGCGATGGGCGAGGCCTTTTACCAGCTGCGCGCCGGCATCGCCGCCACCATGCCGGACGAAATGTCCAGGGATCAGCGCGCTGCCGCCGCGCTCCACGCATGGTCTCTGGTCCATGGACTGGCCATGCTCATTCTCGATGGCCAGGTGGCCTATGATCCGGCGATGGTCCGCAAGGTTGTGCTGATGACGGATTTCAGCGCCGGCTAATCCTGGTCGAATACCAGCAGGTCCCCTGGCTGGCATTGCAATTCGCGGCAGATGGCTTCGAGCGTGGTAAACCGCATCGCCTTTGCCTTGCCGGTTTTCAGGATCGACAGATTGGCGAGCGTGATATCCACCCGCTCGGCCAATTCGGTCAGCGTCATCCGGTTATCATGAAGCAGGTCGTCGAGTTTGACGGTGATCGCCATCAAATCGTCCCTTCCAGCTCTTCACGCATTTCTGCCCCGCGATCGAACACTCTCGCAAGGATGATCAGCAGCAGGACCAGCAAGATGCCGGAAAGCGAGATGCTGGCATCGATCGACATCGCGAAATCCACGCCCGGCTTCACGTCACCGAGCATGGTCAGCAAGCCGTCACCGAGCAGGCTGCCGAAAAATGTCACGATCTGGATGGCCAAAGCCGCGATACCGATGCCACGCAAGCGGGTACCGTTGATCCGCGTAAACGGGTTGCCGGCCCCCACCGAATCGACGATCCTGCGCAGGCGATTGATCGCGAAAAGCGTCAGCAGCAGAATGACGATGCCCATTGCCATGATGAGAGCGATCAGACCTGCAGCTTCGGGCGCGGGTGGATTGACAAAGACCTTGGAAAGTTCAGCCAGCCCGGCCTGGTAGGTGAAGGGCAAGGTCGCCAGGCCAAGAGTGACCGCCGCAATCGCGAACAGCGAAAGCCATTTCGACAAAATCAAAATGCCGCGCGCCGACTTCAGCACAAGATCGTTGGGTTCCGTACCCGGTTTCACGTTATATTCCATGTTCGAATCTCCGTTTTTATCGTTTAACAATAACAGATTATCGAATATCGTCAAGATATTTATTGTTTTTCAATAAATACGGCCGGGCATCCCCAAACATGCTTCCAATTCTTCCATTTCTCGCCGGCCAGCCACTTGACCGAAAGCCGGTATTTCCCTATATCCCGCGCTCACCACAGATTTCGAGACAGGGCGTGCAGTCGCGCGGCGCGCCAGAAGAAATGAAATTTGCACGGTTTTCAGGACGCTAAAAAGCTGCAGTTTCCATGCTTTGGGGACATGCGGCTTTTGTCGTCTTGATGCGTCTCCACATTTTGATTTTCCGCCGGTTTTCCGGCGATGGCGAGAAGGCAAAACTATATGGCTACCCAAGCAGCTTCGGTCAAAACGACGGCTCCGACCCCCACCCGCAAGAAACGTATTCGCAAGATTTTCGGCGACATTCACGAAGTCATCGAAATGCCGAATCTCATCGAGGTTCAGCGCGAATCATATGAGCAGTTTCTGCGTTCGGACCCCTCGATCGGATATGTTTCCGGCCTCGAGAAGACGCTGCGCAGCGTTTTCCCGATCCGCGATTTTGCCGGCACCGCCGAAATGGACTTCGTCAACTATCAGCTCGAAGATCCGAAATATAATGTCGAGGAATGTCGCCAGCGGGGTATCACCTATGCCGCGCCGATGAAGGTCACCCTCCGACTGATCGTGTTCGAAGTCGATCCCGAAACAGAAGCGCGCTCGGTTCTCGATATCAAAGAGCAAGACGTTTATATGGGCGACATGCCCCTGATGACAAAGAACGGCACGTTCGTCATCAACGGCACAGAGCGCGTCATTGTCAGCCAGATGCACCGTTCGCCCGGCGTATTGTTTGACCATGACCGCGGCAAGACCCACTCGTCCGGCAAATTCCTGTTCGCCGCCCGCGTCATTCCTTACCGCGGCAGCTGGCTCGACTTTGAATTTGACGCCAAGGACATCGTCAACGTCCGTATCGATCGCAAGCGCAAGCTGCCGGTGACCGCGCTTTTGCGTTCGCTCGGTGACGCGATCCTCGAAGTTAAAGAAAAGAAGCCCGATTTCAAGGCCGGCGAGATGGTCCGCGTCGCGGGCATGAAGCAGCCTGCCGAAATTCTCGAAGTCGACGGCAACCTGATCACCATCCGTGAGCCAATGGGTGCGATCGACGTACAGGGCAAGATCGAAGACGAAGGCCGCACCAAGAGCGCGCAACTCGTCAAGATCGTCAAGCAGGGCTATTCGGAAGAAGACATCCTCAACCTGTTCTACGGCCGCATTGTCTACAAGCGCGCCAAAGACGGCTGGACCATTCCTTTCGTCGCCGAACAATGGCGCGGCATCAAGCCGACCTTTGACATTGTCGACGCGCAGAGCGGCGAAGTTGTCTTTGAAGCAGCCACCAAGATCACCCCTCGTGCCGCGAAAAAGGCCGAATCCGATGGCATGCAGAATATCGTCATTCCGACCGAAGAAATTTTCGGCCGTTATAGCGCGTTCGATCTGATCAACGAGAAAACCGGCGAAATCTACATCGAAGCCGGTGACGAAGTGACCGCAGAAAATCTCGAGAAGATTGACACTGCCGGCATCGATGCGCTCGAACTGCTCGACATCGACCACGTCACCACCGGCCCATGGATCCGCAACACGCTGAAGGTCGACAAGGCCGAAGACCGTGACGGCGCCCTGTCCGACATCTACCGCGTCATGCGCCCCGGCGAACCGCCAACGCGCGAAACCGCAGAAGCTCTGTTCGAAGGCCTTTTCTTCGATCCGGAACGCTATGACCTTTCCGCTGTTGGCCGCGTCAAACTCAACATGCGTCTCGAACTCGATGCGCCGGCCGACTATACAATCCTGCGCAAGGAAGACATTCTCGCGGTTGTCAAAACCCTCGTCGACCTGAAGGACGGCAAGGGCGAAGTCGATGATATCGACAACCTCGGCAATCGCCGTGTCCGTTCCGTGGGCGAATTGCTCGAAAACCAGTATCGCGTCGGTCTTCTCCGCATGGAGCGCGCCGTCAAGGAGCGCATGAGCAGCGTCGATGTATCCACCGTGATGCCGAACGATCTGATCAATGCGAAGCCTGCGGTTGCTACCGTTCGCGAATTCTTCGGCTCCTCGCAGCTGTCGCAGTTCATGGATCAGACCAACCCGCTTTCGGAAGTCACCCATAAACGCCGCGTGTCAGCGTTGGGCCCCGGTGGTCTGACCCGCGAACGTGCTGGCTTTGAAGTCCGCGACGTTCACCCTACCCATTATGGCCGTATCTGCCCGATTGAAACGCCTGAAGGCCCGAACATCGGTCTGATCAACTCGCTGGCATCGTTCAGCCGCGTCAACCAGTACGGCTTTATCGAAACGCCATATCGGAAAGTAGTCGACAACAAGGTCACCGACGATGTTGTCTATCTCTCCGCGATGGAAGAGCAGAAGCACACGGTCGCACAGGCCAACGCCGAACTGACCGAAGACGGCAGCTTCGTCGAGGAAATCGTTTCCTCGCGTCAGGCTGGCGAATTCCTGATGGCGCCACGCGACATCATCACGCTGATGGACGTCAGTCCGAAACAGCTGGTGTCGGTTGCCGCCTCGCTCATTCCGTTCCTGGAAAATGATGACGCCAACCGCGCCCTCATGGGATCGAACATGCAACGTCAGGCCGTGCCTCTGGTGAAAGCCGAAGCACCGTTTGTCGGCACCGGCATGGAAGAAACCGTGGCCCGCGACTCTGGCGCTGCAATCGCCGCCCGCCGCGCCGGTATCGTCGATCAGGTGGACGCCACCCGTATCGTCATCCGCGCATCGGGTGCTGTCGAAGCCGGAAAATCCGGCGTCGACATCTACACGCTGCAGAAATTCCAGCGGTCCAACCAGAACACCTGCATCAACCAGCGTCCGCTGGTGAAGGTTGGCGAAATCGTCCAGCAGGGCGACACGATTGCCGATGGTCCATCCACCGACATGGGTGAACTGGCGCTGGGCAAGAACAGCCTCGTCGCCTTCATGCCCTGGAATGGCTACAACTACGAGGATAGTATCCTGATCTCCGAACGGATCGTGAAAGACGACGTCTTCACCTCGATCCATATCGAAGAATTTGAAGTCATGGCCCGCGATACCAAGCTCGGACCTGAAGACATCACCCGCGACATACCGAACGTCGGCGAGGAAGCGCTGCGCAACCTCGACGAAGCCGGCATTGTCTATATTGGTGCGGAAATCGAACCGGGCGATATTCTCGTCGGCAAGATCACCCCCAAGGGCGAATCCCCAATGACGCCGGAAGAAAAACTTCTCCGCGCGATCTTTGGTGAAAAGGCTTCCGATGTTCGTGACACCTCCTTGCGTCTGCCTCCCGGTGTTGCCGGTACGGTTGTCGAAGTCCGGGTGTTCAACCGCCACGGCATCGACAAGGACGAACGCGCCCTTGCGATTGAACGCGAAGAAATCTCGCGCTTCACCAAGGATAGGGATGACGAACGCGCCATTCTGAACCGTGCGACGTTCAACGCGCTCAAGGACATGTTGGTCGGTCAGACCGCGACTTCCGCGCCGAAGCCGATGAAAAAGGGTGCAGAGATCACCGAAGAAAGCCTGTCCGAACTGGAGCAGGTCGACTGGTGGAAGATTGCCGTCAAGGACGATCAGGTTCAGGCCGATTTCGAAGCGACCCGTCAACAATATGACGAAGCAATCAAGCTGATCAACGAACGGTTCGAAGATCGTCGCGAGAAGCTGGAACGCGGTGACGAACTCGCACCTGGCGTCCTGAAAATGGTCAAGGTCTTTGTCGCGGTGAAGCGCAAGCTGCAACCAGGCGACAAAATGGCTGGCCGTCACGGAAACAAGGGCGTTATCTCGCGCATTCTTCCGCAGGAAGACATGCCGTTCCTCGAAGACGGTACGCCGGTTGACATCGTGCTCAACCCGCTGGGTGTGCCTTCGCG
>TARA_R110000772_G_scaffold27249_1_pt1 | contig 13626 bp, 3 predicted proteins | sample TARA_R110000772 | Tara Oceans TARA_R110000772 (sample SAMEA4397948) | marine metagenome | biome: Polar Biome; feature: [SRF] surface water layer (ENVO:00010504); material: water (ENVO:00002006), including particulate matter (ENVO:01000060) such as... | depth 5 m | reverse complement strand
ATAAGCCAAAATCCTGAATCATTTGCTGTTTATGGATTTCAAAAATACTTTACAGACAAAGATAGAAGTGTAGTACTAAGATTGTCTAGAGATGGTCTAACACCTATAAGTAAGTATGGTATGACTAGCTATTTCAGGGATGAATTAAGAAAAATTGATAATAACTTTAAAAACTATTATATAACAGCTAACAGATCTAAGTCTTCAAGTGGTGATTTTTTAACTATAAATGTTACCACATCTAGCATACAAGGAGGCAGTGGTGAAACAGGGAATTTACAAATAGGTAGTGGTTTTCAATATTCCTTAGATGGAATAAACTTTCTTCCAGATCCAACTGATTTATTTGTAACTAACGTAGTTCAACCAGCCGTTGGTAATGCTAATGAAACTGCTATAACACTAAATAAACGTGTTAGTTTAGCACAGGAGATTATAATGAGATTTACAACACCTGACAGAGGTAGAGTTCAAGGAGGTTACGATATTCATTCTAGTGACTATTTAATTTCAATGCAACAAAACTCTTCTTTTATAAGTAATGATACGTTAACTTATCAAACATTGAACTTTAATGAAAGCATAAATGGTTGGACTAGTAGGTTTTCTTTTAAGCCAACTAGAATTTTTAGTGTTGAAAATGCTTTTTTCACTGTAAATATAAAAAATCTTTATTTACATTATGATGACATTTCATTAAACAATAGAGGCTTTTGGTATAACCAACCTTATAATTCTTCTAGCGTTACATTTATATTTAATAAAAGTCCTTTGTTAAGTAAAAACTTTAATACAGTTAGTTACGAAGGCGATAGTGGTTGGGAGATAAAATCTTTTAATGGTGATTTAGAAGGTGAAGACTTTATGGAAACTATAAATAATCAAAATGTTTTCAGTAGCTTTCAAGATGAAACAACTGTAGTATATAGCTATGTTGAAGGTCGGTATGAATCTTTAAATCCAAGCGCTACTGGTTTATTAGCTATTGCTCCACCATATAGTTATGCTGGTTTCAATAGAAAAGAAAACAAATATATGGCTGCTTTAGTGCAAAAACAAACTGATTTATCAGAAAACTCAATTTATCCACCAAGACCTGGTGAAGTTATATTTGGAAGTCAAATGAGTGGTATAAAAGGATATTTTGCCACGGTTCAAATATCTACAGATAATTCTACTGAAATAGGCGGTGAAAAAGAAATATTTTCTATAGCTTCAAACTTTATTCAAACATCTTAAAATACAATTATGAAAAGTATAATTAAAAATTCAAATATATGGGGCATTTAATAAGCAATAAACTAAGGAGAAATAAAGGAGAAAAAAAAGCAATAGGTGTGGCCTTAGGACTATTAAGTGTAGGAATAAATGTTGTTAATGGAGTTATAGCTAATAAAAAAGCAAATGACACAGCTAATGACAGTATTGCTCTTTTAGATAATTTAAACAATTTCGAAAGACAACCTATAGAAAATCCATATTCAGGATCATCTGCTTTTCAATTTGAGGATTTATCAGACACTTTTACAAATCCATATGATAATTTAAAAGTTGCTACTCAAGCTGCTGAATTTGAAGCGCAGCAGACTGACCAAGCTCTAGCAAACACTTTAGATACTTTAAGATCTGGTGGGATGGGTGCCGGTGGAGCAACCGCTCTAGCACAGGCAGCAGCAAAAAGTAAACAAGGTATTTCAGCAAGTATAGAACAACAAGAAACTCAAAATCAAAAGCTCAGAGCTCAAGGTGAACAAGCTTTACAACAACAAATAGTTGCAGAAAAATCTAGAGTTGAATCAATGCAATCAGCAGAAAATGCTAGAGTTCAAGGGCAACTGGGTAAAGGAAAAGCAATGATGTTTAACGCTCAAGAAACTAGAGACAATACAGAATTAGACAGAATGCAAGGTTTATATGATAACAACAGAGCACAAGAACAACAATATAGAAATGATGCTATGTCTTCTTTCACTGGGGCAGCAACTGGTTTATTAGGTGTTGCGGGTGGACAATTCGGTAAAATAGGCGGCGGCGGCGGCGGTGCAGGTGGTGGCGCAGGTGGTGGCATGGGTTCTAGTGGTGGTTTTCAATCGCAATTTTTTAGTGGACCGCAATTTACGAGTAGTGATATAAGATTAAAGAAAAATATAAGTAAAATTGGTAAATCAACATCTGGATTAAATATATACGAATTTGATTATATAAATAAAGAAGGTACTTATCAGGGTGTGATGTCTAACGAAGTGCCCAAAGAAGCTGTTTTAGTTAGCGATGATGGATATGACATGGTTGATTACTCTAAAGTAGATGTTGACTTTAAAAGAATAAAATAATATGGGAACTTATAGACAACCAGGATTAGTATTAGATAAAACTTTAGGTATGATACCTGAAGCTATTGAAGACATGAATTCTAAAATAATTAAAGACGTAGAAGCCAATAGAGCAAGAAAACTAAAAGAAGAGCAGGAAAGAATTAAAAAAGATTTAAAAGAGGATGAAGCTAAAAGAATAATTCTAAAAGAAAATGCAGAGTTAAAATCAAAAGCAGATCAAGTTCCTTCAATTGTAGATGTCAATAATCAAACGATTCAAGATAACGAGATCACATTGAGAGATGTTGGTGGAAATGCTATACAATATAGCTTAGATCCTCAAAGTGATAATTATTTAGGTGGTAGACCTGAGTATGCTAATATGACACAAGATCAAATAGCTGTTGCAGCTAGAAAAATAGTTGGAGAAGGAGGTATTGAATTATCAATGAAAACTGATCTAACATATCTTGTTAATGAATTAGGTAAACACGAAAAAGGATCACCTGAAAGAGACTTTATAGTTGGTCAAATAAAACAAATGACTGAAGAGATTCCTGTGATAACATCACTAGTAAACAATGAGTCAATAGCTTCAAAAACTGCATTTAAATTTGATGGATCAATTATACCTAATAAAGCAGGTATTCAAGGAACATTGCTGTTTGATGGCCAACCTGACTTTGACGTAAGAGCTGCTATGGAAAGAGATATACTTTTTTCAACTAATCAAAATAGATTCACCACTTTAATGCCTGGGCAGTCTCCTGACGGCACATCAATGCTTAGATATACTGATGACAATGGTAAAAGTGTAAATGTATCCTACAAGAGATATAATAAACTTCTAGGTCAAGGTGGTTCTTTAATGGGAGTTACTAAAGCAAAACCATTTGATGACATGTTAAAAGCTGTTTGGAGTTCTAGAATTAAATCACATTACAATGGTGTTTCTAAATATAGTAGCGAAAATGAAAAAAATGGAACTTCTTCAGTTACTAAAAGGCAAACTATAAAATCTTTTGATAAAGCAAATGAAGTAATGAAGAAAGAGGTCGCATTATGGATAGATGGAGGCGGTTTAAATAGTACTCAAGGCTCCATACCAGGTTATAACTATGCTCAAAACAACTGGCAAATGATGGGTGGGCCAAATGATGATCCAGAAATGCGAATATATAAAGGAACACCAGAACAAAATGAAAGAGCTAAAATGTTAATGCTAGAGTCAATGAAATTAGCTTATGGAAGTGAAACTTCAATTAGTAATTATGGTGTAACTGAAACTCAATTAAAAGAAGCAAAATTAACTAAAATACAATCTGCAGCGCGAATCGTAGCGCTAGAAGATGGTATAACTTTATATCCAAGAGGCGACGGCGATGACAAAACACAACAAGAAGCTAATCAAAAAGTTAAACTTAAAGCAATAAATACCGCTTTAGGTAAACCTGAAGGAAATATAAAAATTGATTTAGAAGATATAAAAACCCATTGGACAGAATTAAGTAAGAAACCTTCTACACTTGCTGCATTATTAAATTCTATGAGCTCTTCACCAGATGCAAATAATAAATTATATTACCAAGGAGACACAATAGCTGAAGAACTTGCAATACAACTACATGGTAGAAAAGATGTACCATTAAAAGCTAAAGTACTTGATGCATTCTACGTTAAAGGCGTAGGTGGTTGGGAAGCTAAAGACTTTCTTAACGGTTATGATGCTTTTGAAATGGACATTTTAAATGCTTTATCAAAATCTAAAGAGTATGAAAACATTAAAAAAGCTAACTTAAAGCAAACAGGGCTAAAAGATATTGATGTAGTAGCTTTACCAGAATCTACTGAAGATGAATTAAGAAACTTTTATAGAACTAACACAGCGTAGGTATGACAAGAGAAGATTATGCTAAAGATTTAATAGATCAAGGATTATCAGAAGATGACTTCATTTTAAAAATGAAAGAATACGAACCAGATGCTGAAACCGATATTGAGAATGATATTGATGACAATGTTGAAGAGGTTGAAGAAACTGAATTAGTTGAAGTTGGAAGTGATACTGACACTGATCCTCCTGCTAAATCTAAATATAGATACAAAGGAAAAACATATACAGCTGAAGAAATAAATGGGAAATTAAAAGAAAATGAAACTTTAGAAGATTATTTGAAAATACATAAAGATGTTTATGAAATAAAACCTATTAAAGAAGTTGAAGCAAAAATATCTTTTGAAGAATTTCAATTAAAAGAAGAACAAGAAATAGTATCTAATTTAAGAGAGCTATACCCTGGTTTTACTTTTGAACAAGCAACACCTGGTAGTGATGAAATTAAAGCAACAAATATTAGTTCTGGAAATAATGAAATAATAGAGTTAGGTACTATATACAATAGTAAAAACAGAAGAAGTAGTGGAGCTGTAAACATACCTGCAGGTCAAGAAGGTTTAATAGAAGAAGATGCACTAAGTGAAAGTAAAAAAGCATATAATAGCTTTATTAATTTTATAAATGATAACCCTGAAAAGGACGATGATAGTTCTTTTATAAAAAATAAAATAGGAAAAATATCAAGTGGTGGTGTGTTTGATAATATAAGGTTAGGTGAAGTTATAAAAGCTGGAGTTTATCAAGATGGAACTTACTCTAAAGATACTTTTAAAACCGAAAATTATCAAAATGCTAAACCAGCAAACAAAAAAGAAGTAGTTAATCTAATAACTGACTTAGATATATTACAAAGAGAAGCATTCAACAACCCATATATATATGGTGTAGGTTATGAGAAAGGTTTAGGCGCCGAATCTTTTACTATAAGCGATGAAGATCACGATAGAATAAAAGAAAGTTTATTTAATAAGCTTCAAAAAGAAAGTAATTTAGCAATATATCCTAGTTCTTTTAATTTTTTATATGAAAAACTAAGAGAATCTAATAAATATAAAGTAGAGCAAGATTATAAAATGAAAAACATTTTAGAGTCTAGCTCAGTTGTTTTAGATCCTGAGTTTAAAGAGTTTGTTATTAACTCTTTTGATGCTAGTTTAACACCAAAGCAAAAAGAAATTCAAAAACTAAACTTTGAAGAAATAGAATTAACTAAGCAGCTTAATTATTATAACAATAAGATTGAAGAGAATAAAAATAAAGAAGAATCTAAAGAATTTAATGATGAAAGAAGATCTAATCAAGCTAGAATACTAACAAGAGAAAGAGATAATGTTCAAAGACAGTATGATGCAAAGCTTAATCAAATTAAAAACGCAGGAACAGAAACTGAAATAATTAATATAGGATCTATGCCTGGAGAACCTGGAGCTGCGAAATATTTAGAAATAAAAACAACAAATCGTGAGTTAGTAGGCCAGTTTTTTAATAGATATGGTATGTCTCAAGGTACTGTTGATGATCTAAAGCAAAAGTCTCAAAATGCAACTAACAATTTAGAACCTGCTTTAACTAGAGTTTTACAAAGCCAACCTAAAATATCTCAAAGAGAAGCTATAGGCGTTTTGTTTAATAATCAACTAAAAAATCTACAAGAATTTAGCAAGAAAGGCAATTACTCTAACATAACGTTAAAATTTAATGGTGATCCTAAGAGTTGGGATATCAAGTATGGATCAAGCATGGCTTGGCCTAAGTTAAAACAAGCTGGTTTAAAACCTGATAAAAATGGTGATTTAAAAATATCTTTATTTGATTTAAGAAGATTAGGTATTAATTCTGAAAACTTTTCAGGCTTTTTTGATGAGATGTCTGGTATGGCTAATGATAAAGATGTTGATGCAATTAAGATGTACAATGAAGAAGCTAATGAAATAGAAACTTTGGCTCAAACCTATAGGAACTTATATGCTGGAAATGTAGATGTTGGGTCTATAGTTAAACCTGGATTTTGGGAAAACTTACTTAAGAGCACTGTTAAAGAGACATACAATATGATTGTAACTGACTCAAAACCAGATGATGCAGAGGATTTTGTAGAAGGACAAAGAGGTGGCGCTAGAGCTCGTATAGATAACATTAATGCAGCTATAGATGCTAGTACTCCAGAACTAGAAAAATCAGCAGCTGGTGGTGGTATAAAGCTTACAGGTATTCAAAAAGAAAATATTAAACAAAATGTTTTAGAGCAAGCCTCCGGTGGTATAGGAACATTTATACCTAAACTGCCTTTGCTAGCGATGGGTGGTGGAGCATTGAACGCTCTTGGCTACGCTAAATGGGTTAAAACATTATCACCATTAGGTAGACTTTTTATTGGATCTATAGTAGAAGAAGCTAAGATGCAGACTATATTAGATATGAAGCCTTTAGGAGGAACTAGTTTTTATACTTTTGGAGAGCTTACTAAAAACTTTATTCCTTTTAAAAAGAATTTTACATATATGCAGCCTATGTTTAATGCTGTAATAAAAAATGGTGCTGTAATGACACTGGCTTCTGAAGTAGCTGGTGTAGCAGAGCCTAGTTTTGAAGCTTTCATGACTGGTGATGCTGCTAGTTTTGGTAACAAGTTTAAAGAATTATATAATAGCGAAGATGGTTGGGACGATGAAGAGCAAAGATATATAGTTAACGCTATGACTTTTGGGTTTTTTGGAGGAATGCACTTGAAAAAAACAGACTTAATGACTACTGGAATGAAACAAAGAGTTTCTGACAAGTTACAGTATAAAATGGATGTAATAACAGGCAAAGAGCAAGGGGTACAAAAAATTGATTCAGACGGGAGAATAATAGAACAGCCTTCTAGTAAAGAAAAGAAATACGAGGAATTAAATGAAGCAGAAAAAGCAAAGTATGATCAATACGCTGTAGATAAATTTAATGTTGACAACTTAATTAATGCAGAAATGCATATAAAAGAATTAACACCTCCTAATATAAAACTAAAAGAAACAAATCCAGAAAAATATAATTCAGAATTTGAACAGTTTCAAACTAACTTTAAAGAAAAGTATACTGATAACTGGACTAAAGCAATACAATTAATTGATCCATCTTTTGAGGGTGTTGAAGTAAAATTTGGTAGTGGCGAGCAATTTAGAAATAATAACTTTTCTAAAGAGAATCAAAAAGCTAAAGCACAATATGATCCAGAGACTAATATAATGGCATTTGATCTCAGTAGGTGGAATCCTGGTGTTAGAGTTCATGAATTTGGGCATGTGGCTACTGAAGCCTACTACAAGGCTAATCCTATGGCTAAAAGAAACTTCATTACTAAAATAGATGAGATATTTAAAAACACTAGCTTTGGTGAGACAGGAGGTAAAGAATTATATGATGCAATTAAAGAAAAATATAATATAAATTTATCTGAACAGTCAACAACTGGAGAAATGGCAAATGAATATTTATCTTTTGTTGGTGAATATCTTTCTAATCCTAAAGTTTTTTATAGTAGCCCAGATGTAGCTAATACATTATTAAAAGAAATATCATTAGAATTTAGAGGTATTGGTATAGAACTAGGTATAAAAAACAATGTACCTACAAATGTAAATCAACTCGTAAGACAAATAGCTAATATAGTTCAGCGTAGTAATAAAAATCAAAGTGTTAATAATTTAGTATCCGGTCTTTATGGAAACTTAAATAAAGTAGGTGACGAATTAGAAAAAATTAATATAAGAGAAAGGTTAACAGAAGAGGGTAATGTTGAAGCTGAAGCTGTAAAAGAGGGATACAAGTTTAACGAAGCTAAGAAAGCTATAGCTTCTTTTGATTTATCAAGAAAAACTACTGATGAAATTGTAGCTGAAAATGAAAAGATTGAAAAAGGAATTTTTGAAAGAGCAATAGATAATCCAGGAAAAAGCTTAAAAGAATTAGTTACAGACGAAGATAGATTTAATCTATACATGAATAATCAAGCTAAAAAGTATGATTTAGTAAAAAGCTACGAAAGAAGAACCGGTATGGATCTTAAAGAAAAATACGGAGAGGTATCTTATGAAGGTATTGTTGATTATTTAGATAAACAACTATATGAATACACTGGTAGATGGGATCCTTCAGAAGGTGGAGGTAGTTTTGGTAAGTATATAAACCAACCTAGAGGTTTTAGTAGCCAGCTGGTTAACGCTTTTGAAAAAGGAGGAAAAATAATGGTAAAAAACTCTGAAGGTAAGTTAGAGTTTGTATCAGATAGATTAGGTGGTGAAGCAGGTGAAATAGCTATGGCTAATTTAACAGAACCAACTTCTTCAAGTTTTAACCAAAGTGGAGTACTAGGAGACATAGAGGCTGGAATTATTGATACCAAAGGAAATATAGTTCCAACTAGATTATATAAAAATGTTGAAAAATCTTCTGAAGAACTAGAAAATGCAATTATAGAATTAGACCTTGCTGAAGAAGGTATTGAAAGTTATAAAACTACTTTAGACAAGTCTAACATTGCTGCAGAGTTTGGGGTTGGTGAAAAGAAAGTAAACAATGAGAATGGTAGTTTTAAAGGTAAAACATCTACTAGGCTGTCAGGTAAAGAAGTTGAACTTTCTCAAAAATTTATTAGTGAAAATGCTAGAGCTTTATATGATAATTTACCTAAAAACATAACTGATAAAGGTGCTAGTGAAAAAATTAGAGGGACTTCTACTGGTATTCAACCAAATTTATTAAATGCTTTTTATGAGCAAAAAGGTAGAATTAATAACAAACAAGGTAATGTTGAGCAAACTAAACTACCTTTTGACGAAGCTAAATTTTTAGAATATTTTGGTATAAAAGATGGTGTTTTTGAAACTTTAAAAGATAACGGTAAAATTGATCAAAGAATAAAATCTCTTATACACCAACAAGGTAAAGCCATAACTAACTATGAAATAAGAAGAGTAAAAGAATTAACAGCTAATCAAATAGAAGATTTAAAATCTGGTAAATCAGATGCTTTACCTTCAAAATCTCTTGAAGGTTTTATGGAAGAGCTTACTTATTTTGAAAATTTAGGAAAAAAAGTAGATAGAAAAAAGCTAGCAAAGAAATATGGTTTAAAAGACACAGATTTAAAAATAGGTTTAATAGTTGATTTTAAATCAGCAAATACAATACTAGATTGGTGGAACAAAGCTAAAGAAGATATTAGGGTTATAGAAAAAACAGATTCAAAAATAGAAAAAGCAGCTCAAGAAAAAGCTGAAAAAGAAATTAAGTTTTTTAAAGATAATTTCCCTGAAGTAGAAAAAATATTTGGCTTCAAAAAAGGAAAATTAGATTACAAAGCTTTAGGTAATAGATCTGTTAATTTAACCTATGAAGATTATGCACCTAGATTTATTAAAAGCAATAAAAAAATATTATCTTTATTTCCATCTTTAAGTTCTTTACCTCCAGATTTTAGAAATTATTTAGAAATAACATTAGGCAAAGGTAAAATAAAAGGTAGTTTTACTCCTGAAAAATATCAAAAGTTTGATAAAAATTTAAAAGATTTTGTAGATCCTAACTACATGCCAGTTAAAGAATTTAACGATGTGTTTGGTAATGAAAAGACATTATTAGAGGTTGAGGACTGGATGTATGATGTTTGGCAACCAAATTACAATGAGTCAGGATTAAAAAAGAATTGGTCAAAAGCATTAGCAGAAGCTAAAGAAGAATTTCCTAATTGGGAAACATCAGATAAGTTAGCATATAAGCAGTATTTAACATCGAGAGGTAGACAATTATTAAGTAATCCAAAACTTGTTGATGCAAATGGCAAAATGTTGCCTGATGCTTATGAAAGAACTATGACAGCTAATAGAAAAGCAATTAGCTTGTTATATAACAATTTAGCTAAAAACTATTTAGAAAACCCTACTAAAGAAACTATAGAAAACATTTTTACTTTTTTACAAATGCAAACTAATTCTCAAGAAAGCATATTAAAAGGATTGGTTCCTATGGAATATCTTTCTTTAAGAGAAGCTAGCGCTATAGACAATCCTACTGGAACAAAGTTCCATAATGAGCACATGAAAGAATTATCTAACGCTAACATGGGGTTTTTAAGAATATTAGCAAAGTATAAAAATAATCCTGAAAAACTTGAAATAGAAATAAAGAAGCACGTTTCAGATTTTTCCCAAGCGTTGACTACTAAGCAAAATCAAAAGTTAAAAGATGCAAAAGGAGGAGGGTTTCAGTTTTCTAAAAATAAAGATATAAATACTTTTGTAAGCAAAAACGAAGCTGCTAATACAATAATTTTGTCAGGAGATTATCAAGCATCTACAGTTGCTGATATGATAATTAATGAAAAAGGAATAGAAATTGCTAAACAATCTATAAATAAAATACCTGATAATGAATTAAGTAGTAACGGCGTTGAAGTTAAACGAATATTAAATAATATAAAAGAAACTAATGAAGTTGTTACAAACAATCTTGAGGTTGGAAATGAAGCTGGTTTAACAACTGATCCAAAAAACGTTACGCAAGATAGTCAATTTTTAGGTAAAGACAAAGGAAAAACTTTAGATGTTAAAGGCACTTTAGATCCTTTAAGAATAATAGATAAAGCTAACTCTAATAATAGAATACCTTTAGATAAAGTAGAACCAAAACCTATAGAAGTTATTGATTTAGATAAAGCTTTACCAAAACTAAGAGTTCTTGATGCTGACGATGTTTTATTATATTCAAACAGTAAAGTTTACGCGTCTAATGGTGTTAAAGTTAAGTTAAACAAAAAAGGACAACCAACAAGTGGAACTAAAAAGTTAATTAAAGAAGGAAAAATAAAAGTTTTAAACGCTGCTGAGTTTGCTAAAAATGGTGAGAAACTAAAAGATCAAGGTTGGGAAATGAATTTTGAAGACTTTGATAGAGTAGTTGATGGAACACCTGGTCCACTTCTGGAAGCGGCTAAAAAGATGATAAACAAAAGAGGCGGTGATAACGTTTATGTTTTAACAGCTAGATCTCCAAAGTCTCAAGGACCTTTGTTTAAGTGGCTAAAATCTAAAGGAGCTAATTTTAAAGAAGAAAATGTAGTTGGACTAGGCAACTCTAGTGGACAGGCAAAGGCTGATTGGATGGTGAAAAAGTATTCTGAAGGCTTTAATGAGATATCATTTTTTGATGACGCTATTGGTAATATTGACGCCGCTAAAGCAGCTTTTAATGCTTATGATTTAAATGGTACTGCTCAATTAGTTAAAAAACCTAAAGCTTCTCTTAACTTATCTGAAGAATTTAATAAAAACTTAGAAGAATCTTCTGGTATTGGTCGTGAAAAAGTTTACTCACCTGTTAAAGCTAAATTAGTAGGTGCAACTAAAAAAAGACAAAGATTTTTTATACCTTCATCTGCTGAAGATTTTACTGGATTACTATATACTACTTTAGGTAAAGGTAAAGAAGGTGAAGCTCATATGGCTTTTTATCAAAAAAACTTATTAGATCCTTACAATAGAGCTACAGAGAATTTATCACAAGATAGAGTTAATTTATTTGCTGATTTTAAAGCTTTAAAAGAACAATTGCAAGTTCCAAAAGATTTAAAACTAAAGACTGAAAGCGGTTTTACTAACGAACAAGCTGTAAGAGCTTATCTGTGGAGTCAAACTGGTAAGGAAATACCTGGACTTTCTAAAACTGATTTTGCAGAACTAAACAAAGTTATTGAAAGTAATCCAAAACTTCAAGCATTTGCAGATCAAATATTAGAAGTTACTAAAGGAGATGGTTACTCAGAACCAGGCAGAGATTGGGCTGTAGGAACTATAACCACTGATTTAATGGATTTACTTCAAACAACAAAGAGAGCTAAATATTTACAAGAGTTTGAAACCAATAAAGATGCTATATTCTCTCCAGATAACTTAAATAAATTAGAAGCTGCTTACGGAGCTAAATACAGAGAGGCTTTAGAAAATAGTTTATCCAGGATGAAAAATGGAAGTAATAGAACTCCTGGAGGTAATAAGCTAACTAATAATGTGTTGAATTACATAAATCAATCAACTGCAGTTACAATGTTTGCAAATACTAGATCTGCTTTACTTCAAACTATATCAGCAGCTAATTACATAAATCAAAGTTTTAATAACCCACTTAAAGCAGGTAAAGCTTTTGCTAATCAGCCTCAATATTGGAAAGATTATTCTAAATTAATTAATTCTGACTACTTAGTAGATAGACGTAATGGACTTAAAATGAATATATCTGAATCTGAAATAGCTAATGCTGCTAAAACATCTAAAAACAAAGCTAAAGCAGTATTAAACTATATGCTAGAAAAAGGTTATGCACCAACAAAGTATGCTGATAGTTTTGCTATAGCTTCTGGAGGTGCTTTGTTTTATAGGAATAGAATTAATGATTTAATGAAAAATGGAATTGTAGACTCACCAACAGATCCTAGAAAATATACATTAAAAGAAGCAGAAGCTCAAGCACTGAAAGAGTGGAGAACTAGTTCTGAAATGTCACAGCAATCTTCTGATCCTAGTAAGATATCTCAACAACAATCTAGTGATATTGGTAGAGTCATATTACAATATGTAAATACTCCAATGCAGTATGCTAGAATGCAAAAAAGAGATGTTCAAGACATGGTTAATAAAAGAGCTATGCCAGGTAAAACCCTAGCTGAAAGCAATAGAATTAGAATTGGTAGGGTAGCGTATTATGGTTTTTTACAAAACATGATTTTTAATACTTTACAGCAAGGTACTTTTTCTTTACTAGCTGGTGATAACGAAGATCTTACCGAAAAACAAGAAAAGAAATTAGTTAAAACAGCTAACGGTATGTTAGACTCCAGCTTGAGAGGTTTAGGTATGGCTGGTGTTAGTGTTCAGGTTATTAAAAACTTGGGAATAGATATATATGATAGAACTAAAAAGTCAAGACCAGAATATTCAGATGCTTATAAGCAGTTGTTAAACTTTTCTCCTGCTATTAAAAGAAAATTAAGTGGTATTGAACAAGCTGGTTATCCTTTCAATAGCAAGAAAGCTAGAGAAAAAGTATTTAATATGGGTCCGTATAATCCTGCTAATCCAGCTTATGAGTCTATGGCTAAAGTAGTATCAGCAACAACAAATGTTCCTTTAGATAGAATGTATAGAAAAATAGAAAATTTAAAAGATGCAACTGCTGATGACAATGAAGCTTGGGAATCTGTTGCAATGTTTTTAGGTTGGCCTAAGTGGCAAATAAAAGATGAGCAAGAAGAAGAAAAACCCAACAGTAGCTTTAAACTTAAGGGTGGTGTTAAACTCAAAGGTGGGATTAAACTTAAAAAAGGAATAAAACTAAAGTAAGGAACAAAAGAAACTGGGCACCATACCCAAAGTTCCTGTA
>TARA_R110000772_G_scaffold208291_5_pt1 | contig 13635 bp, 8 predicted proteins | sample TARA_R110000772 | Tara Oceans TARA_R110000772 (sample SAMEA4397948) | marine metagenome | biome: Polar Biome; feature: [SRF] surface water layer (ENVO:00010504); material: water (ENVO:00002006), including particulate matter (ENVO:01000060) such as... | depth 5 m | reverse complement strand
TCCATGATTTCGCTCATCCATGGGAATGGGTTTTGCGCGCCGGGGAATTGTTCTTTTAAGCCGAGCTGGCTTAGGCGGCGGTTGGCGATGAATTGGAGGTATTCTTCCATCATGCCGGAGTTCATGCCGAGTACACCGCGGGGCATTGAGTCTTTGGCGTATTCAATTTCGAGCTGCATGCCTTCGACGATCATTTGGGTCACTTCGCCTTGGAATTTTTCGCTCCAGAGGTGTGGGTTTTCCAGTTTGATCTGGTTGATCATGTCGATGCCAAAGTTCAGGTGCATAGACTCGTCGCGGAGTATGTACTGGAACTGCTCGGCGATGCCGGTCATTTTGTTGCGGCGGCCCATAGACAGAATCTGGGTGAAGCCACAGTAGAAGAAGATGCCTTCGGTTACCGCGTAGAAGCCAATCAGGTTGCGGAGCAGTTCTTGGTCGGTTTCTGGGGTGCCGGTGTGGAAGTTAGGGTCGCCCAGTGCTTGGGTGTGCTGCAGGCTCCACGCCGCTTTTTTAGCGATGGAGGGCAGTTCGCGATACATGTTGAAGACTTCGGCTTCGTCCATGCCCAGCGACTCTACGCAGTACTGGTAGGCATGGGTGTGAATCGCTTCTTCAAAAGCTTGGCGCAGTAAGTACTGGCGGCACTCTGGGTTGGTGATGTGACGGTATACCGCCAGTACCAAGTTGTTGGCAACCAAGGAGTCGGCGGTTGAGAAGTAACCGAGTGAGCGCATGATGATGCGACGCTCGTCATCGGTCAGGCCTTCTGGGTTTTTCCACATGGCGATGTCGGCAGTCATGTTTACTTCTTGGGGCATCCAGTGATTGGCACAGCCGTCGAGGTATTTCTGCCACGCCCAGTCGTACTTAAAGGGTACGAGCTGGTTGAGGTCGAGATGGCAGTTGATGATGCGTTTGTCTTCTACCCGCAAACGGGCCGCGCCCATTTCCAGTTCTTCTAAACCGGCGGCCACGTCGAGGTGCTCAATGGCGGCATTGGCTTTGTCGAGAATAGCTTGGTCAACAACGCCAGCGCTGTCTTCGCTATTCATGGTATTCAGGGCAGCAGAAACCACAGGCTCAGCTGCTTTTGGGGCTTGGGGTTTGGCAGCGGGCGCTTTGGCCGGTGCTTCTTCTTTATCGAACTCATCCCAACTTAACATTTTATAACCTCAATTCTTTTATATGTATTTTTCGTCAGACGTCTGACGCCAGTCGTCCGACTAAGGGGCCATAGGCCCCTACGCACTTACTGACAGGCTTCGCAATCTGGATCATCCAGAGAGCAGGCCAGTGGTACGGGTGCGGCCTGCGGTGCAGCAGCAGACGCGGTGGCGGCAGGTTTAGGTGCAGCCGATTGCGATGAAACCTTGTTCATGGAGCCTTGAGAAACGGTAGATTTCTCGGTGGAGCTCGCAGCCAATGCGCGGAGGTAGTAAGTGGTTTTGAGGCCACGGTACCACGCCATGCGGTAGGTGATGTCGAGCTTTTTGCCGTTGGCGCCAGCTATATACAGGTTCAGAGACTGGGCCTGGTCTAGCCATTTTTGACGGCGGCTAGCGGCGTCTACCAACCAGCGCGGCTCCACTTCAAAGGCAGTGGCGTACAGTGCTTTTAGGTCGTCTGGAATACGGTCGATTTTGCTTACCGAGCCTTCGTAGTACTTAAGATCGTTAACCATGACCGCGTCCCACAAACCGCGCGCTTTCAGGTCTTTAACCAAGTAGGGGTTCACCACGGTGAATTCGCCAGACAGGTTCGATTTAACGTACAGGTTTTGGTAAGTCGGTTCGATCGACTGCGACACACCCGTGATGTTAGCAATGGTGGCCGTCGGCGCAATGGCCATGACGTTCGAATTACGCATGCCTTGAGTTTTAACAACTTCACGCAGGCTGTCCCAGTCCAACGTCTGGCTGCGGTCTACTTCGATGTAGTCGGCGCCGCGCTCTTGCACCAGGATCTCTACCGAGTCGATGGGCAGAATGCCACGGCTCCACAGAGAGCCTTCGTAGCTCTGGTAGCTGCCACGCTCGGCGGCCAAATCACTAGACGCTTTAATGGCGTAGTAGCTGATGGCTTCCATAGAGCGGTCGGCAAACTCTACTGCTTCATCAGAAGAGTAGGGCAGGTGCTGCTTGTACAGTGCGTCTTGGAAACCCATCAGGCCCAAGCCAACAGGGCGGTGCTTGAAGTTGGAGTTCTTGGCCTGTGGCACGCTGTAGTAGTTAATGTCGATAACGTTATCGAGCATGCGGACTGCAGTTTTAACGGTCTTCTCTACTTTGGCTAGGTCTAGGCCGTTGTCGCCGATGTGCTGGGCAAGGTTAACCGAGCCAAGGTTACATACCGCGATCTCGTCTTTGCTGGTGTTCAGGGTGATTTCTGTACACAGGTTGGACGAGTGCACCACGCCAACGTGCTGCTGTGGGCTGCGCAGGTTGCATGGGTCTTTAAAGGTGATCCATGGGTGGCCGGTTTCAAACAACATAGACAAAATCTTGCGCCACAAGTCAGCCGCTTTAACGCGCTTGTAGAGTTTGATTTCGCCTTTGCGGGTCAGTTCTTCGTAGTGCTCAAAGCGCTCTTCGAAGGCTTTGCCGTACAAATCGTGCAGGTCAGGTACATTGTTAGGCGAGAACAAGGTCCAGTCGCCGTCTTGGAAAACCCGCTTCATGAACAAGTCAGGAATCCAGTTGGCGGTGTTCATGTCGTGGGTACGACGACGGTCATCGCCGGTGTTCTTACGCAGCTCGAGGAATTCCTCGATGTCGATGTGCCAGCTTTCTAGGTAAGCACATACCGCGCCCTTGCGCTTGCCGCCTTGGTTTACGGCAACTGCAGTGTCGTTAACCACTTTTAAGAAGGGGACAACGCCTTGAGACTTGCCGTTGGTGCCTTTGATGTACGCGCCAAGGCCGCGGACTGGGGTCCAGTCGTTACCCAAGCCGCCAGCGTATTTAGACAGCATGGCATTGTCTTGAATCGCGCCGTAAATGCCGTGCAGGTCGTCGGGCACTGTGGTCAGGTAACAAGACGACAGCTGTGGACGCAGGGTGCCAGCATTAAACAGGGTTGGCGTTGAGCTCATGTAGTCGAATGAGCTGAGCAGGTCGTAGAACTCAATGGCACGGGCATTGCGGTCTTCTTCGTTCATTGCCAAACCCATGGCAACACGCATAAAGAAGATCTGTGGCAATTCAATGCGCACTTCATTGCTGTGAATAAAGTAGCGGTCGTACAGGGTCTGCAGGCCAAGGTAATGGAACTGCATATCGCGCTCTGGCTTGATGGCTTCGCCGAGGGCAGCAACGTCGTATTCGCTTTCTAGGCGTGGGTCTAGCAGCTCAAGCTCAGCACCTTTGCGCAGGTAGATTGGCAGTGCTTGCGGGTAGTAAATAGCCATGTCGTGCTGAGTGGCGCTCTGGGCAACCCCTAAAAAGTTCAGGGCTTCGGCGCGGAGTTTGTCGAGCAGCAAGCGGGCGGTAACAAGGCTGTAGTTGTGTTCTTTCTCAACCATGGCGCGGGCGGTAATCACCAGCGAGGTATTGACCTCTTCCTGGGGTACGCCGTTGTATAAGCTTTTAAGGGCTTCGTCTTGTACTTCTTGAGCGGAGACATCGCTCAGGCCTTCGCAGGCTTCTTGTACGATAAATTCTAAGCGGCCTACATCCAGCGGCGACTCGGTGCCGTCTGGGTGCTTAACACGAATGCTGGGGTGTACTTTTTCGCCAAGCGGTGCCAGCTGGCTGCGCTCTTCAGCGCGGGCGGCGCGATACAGTACATAGCCACGGGCAATTTTGTGTTCGCCGCTGCGCATTAGGGCCAGTTCAACTTGGTCCTGAATTTCTTCAATATGAATCGTGCCGCCAGAGGGCATACGGCGCTTGAAGGTGGCGCTGACTTGTTCGGTCAGTTTAACAACGGTCTCGTGGATGCGAGTAGAGGCGGCAGCGTTGCCACCCTCTACCGCTAAAAAGGCCTTGGTGATCGCCACGCTGATTTTGTCGTCGGTGTAGCTCACTACGGAACCGTTGCGTTTAATAACGCGCAGTTGGCCGGGTGCGGTGGCTTTAAGTTCGGCGTCGCTAGCGTGCTGCGGGGGAGCGCCAGTGGCGCTAGTGCTGGTATCTTGTTGGGTTTGCATGATGTCTCCGGCCCTTGCTTGATGTCTTAAAACTGTTCTACGTCAGTCTTATATTTGCCTCGTGAGTTCCCAGTGCGGGAAGCGAGGGCTTGCGAAATACCCAAATAACACAAGTGCGGAAGTTATCCCGAAAATGTAAATAGTTGTTATAAGGCTTGGGTGAAAAACCCTATATATAGGGTTTGGGTGAATCTGGGATACAAGATAATGCGGTTTGCATGATTTCGCAAGCACAAGATGCTGTGGGTCTTCTGTGGATAAAGTGTGAGTAAGTGGTGGGTAAAAACCGCTAAATTATTAACTGCCCGTAATGCGGGCTTTTCAGCGCCGTACTGAGGTGGTGAGTACATTCACAGGCGAGGTAGACGGATTACGCATAAGGAAAAGTTTTTTAGCTACTTCTTGGCTTATGTTCGCCGTGGTGTAATTCCTCGCGGCCAAAGGCAATAAGGTGGTCGGCCTCGGTGTTAATTTTTACTACTTCGTTAATCGCAAAATCGCGATGACTGGGCAGTAGTGCTTCAACTTGGCTGCCGGTAGGCAGGCGCAGGGTGTAGAGCGTGGCACTACCTGAAAACACCTTTTTTTCAATGGTGGCGCTGATGCCGCCAAAGTCGCTGAGCACAATATCGTCGGGGCGCAGTAAAATTTCTACCGGGGTGCCGGGTGGCCAAGCGTAGGCGCGGTTGCCCATTAGGGTGCCAAGCTCGGTGGTAACGGTATTGAGCTCGGTGCCGATAACGCCGGGCAAGAAGCTGCCTTCGCCGATAAAGTCGGCGACGAGGCGATTGCTGGGTTCGTGGTAGAGGTTAAACGGGGTGTCCCATTGCTGTAGTTTGCCGTTGTAGAGCAGGCCAATATTGTCGCTGAAGGCAAAGGCCTCGAGTTGGTCGTGGGTGACCAGTATGGCGCTAATGCCTAGCTCTTTAATGATGTCGCGCACTTCGAGGCTGAGGCGTTTACGAAGCTCGGCATCGAGGTTGGAAAAAGGCTCGTCCATTAGCAGTAAGTCTGGGCTGGGTGCTAGGGCGCGAGCCAGCGCAACTCGCTGTTGTTGGCCGCCGGAGAGCTCGTGGGGGAAACGATTCTCGACACCCTCAAGGCGCACTAGCTCCAGTAATTGCATGACTTTTTGGCGCTGTACTTGGCGGCTCTGTTTGCTGAGCCCAAAGCGAATATTGTCGTACACGCTCAAATGCGGGAAGAGGGCGTAATCTTGAAATACCATGCCGATGCTGCGCAGCTCGGGGGTAATCATACTGCCGGGTTCGCTCAGGCAGTTACCGCGCAGCGTAACCGAACCTTTGGTGAGGGGTTGGAAGCCCGCAATAGCGCGCAAGATGGTTGTTTTGCCACAACCACTGGGGCCGAGCAAACTGCAAATGTCGCCGTCGTTAACATGGAAGCTGACGTCGTCGACAACGGAGATGCCTTCGTATTGGCATTGGATGTTTTTTACTTGCAGCACGGCTAGAGGCTGCTGGATGCTAGACGGGAGACGGGAGACGCAAAAGCGGGCGCGGCTTTGCCGCGCAATGCTGAGTCTACGGCGTAGCCGTCAGGCCTTAGCGTCTCCCGTCTCCGGTCCAGCGTTAAGCTAAGCATTAGGCCCGCGCCTCTAACAACAAAAACTCCATCAATGCCTTCTGCGCATGCAGGCGATTCTCCGCCTCGTCCCAAATCACGGTCTTGGGGTTGTCCATTAGCTCAGCGCTGATTTCTTCGCCGCGCTTGGCGGGCAGGCAGTGCATATACAGAGCGTCGGGGTTGGCGTGGGCCATCAGCGCGCTGTTAATTTGGTAGCCGGCAAGTTCGCGGCGGCGCTCGGCTTTTTCTTCTTCCTGGCCCATGGAGGCCCAGACGTCGGTGACGAGTAAGTCGGAGCCGCGGGCGGCATCGGCGGGTTCGCGGAATATTTCAACGCGGTCACCGGCCTTGGCAACGATGTCGGCGCGGGGTTCAAAGCCTTCGGGGCAGGCGACTTTAAGGGTGAAGTCGAACTGCATGGCGGCGTGAATATAAGACTGGCACATATTGTTGCCGTCGCCGATCCATGCCACTTGCTTGCCCTTGATGCTGCCGCGATGTTCGATAAAGGTTTGGATGTCGGCTAGCAGCTGGCAGGGGTGGTGGTCGTCGGTTAGTGCGTTGATCACCGGCACGCTAGAGTACGCGGCAAAGCGTTCAATAATGCTGTGCTCAAAGGTGCGTACCATGATGATGTCGCACATTGAAGAGATGACTCTGCCGCTGTCTTCCACCGGTTCGCCACGACCGAGCTGGGTGTCGCGTGGCGACAGGAAGATGGCATGGCCACCCAAGTGCGCCATACCCGCTTCAAACGAGATACGAGTTCGGGTGGAGGCTTTTTCAAACACCATGCCCAAAACGTGGTTGGGGAATTGCACGCTGGTTTTGCGGGCTTTGTGCTCGGCTTTGAGTTGTATGGCACGCTGCATTAGGGTCTCTAATTCAGCGGGGCTCAAATCCATGAGGGTTAAAAAATGTCTTAATGCCATACGGCTACCTTTTGCTGCTGAACCGGCGTTATGCCGCGCTGGACTGAGCTGGCCACTGACGAATCAGTGGGCACAGTGTGGCGAGCAGCTCATCTATTTCCTGCTGGTTAATAATTAGCGGCGGCAGTAAGCGTACCACCCGCTCTGAAGTGACATTGATCAGCAGGCCTTTTTCTAAGGCTTGGGCAACCAGTCCGGCACAGGGGCTGCTCAGCTCAATGCCGATCATCAGGCCTTGGCCGCGAATGTCTTTTACGTGGGCAACATCGCCCAGTTGATCTTTTAAGGCGCTGAGAATATAGCGGCCGTTGTCGGCAATGGTGTCGATCATGCCATTGCTGTTCAGCGTGTTTACAACCGCGAGTCCGGCCGCGCACACCAGCGGATTACCGCCGAAGGTAGAACCGTGATTGCCGGGTTGAAACAGTGCCGCTGCTTTGCCATGGGCAAGGCAGGCGCCAATTGGTACGCCGCCACCTAGGCCTTTGGCGGTCACCACCACGTCGGGCATTACGTCGCTGTGCTGGTAGGCAAAGTATTTGCCGGTCCGGCCATTGCCGGTCTGCACTTCGTCTAGCATCATCAGCCAGTTGTGTTTGTCGCATAGTGCCCGCAGCTGAGTAAGGAAACCGGCGGGCAAGGTGTGAATGCCACCTTCGCCTTGAATTGGCTCAATGAGTACGGCGGCAATGCTGTCGTTGTGCTCGGCAATATTTTCGAGTGCGGCAAGGTCGCCAAAGGGCGCGCGGATAAAGCCCCGCACCAAGGGTTCAAAGCCCGCTTGAATTTTGCGATTGCCCGACGCTGTTAGCGTGGCCAAGGTCCGGCCGTGAAACGCCTGATCCATCACAATCACGTGGGGAATATCGATATTGCGTTTGTGGCCGTGCATCCGCGCTAGCTTAATGGCGGCTTCGTTGCCTTCGGCGCCGGAATTGCAAAAGAACACGTTTTCCATGCCGCTAATCGCGCACAGGGCGGCAGCGAGTTCTTCCTGCTTTTGCACTGAGTATAAATTGGAGGTGTGCAGCAGTTGGCCAGCCTGTGACTGAATGGCTTCGGTTAAGGCGGGGTGTGCGTGTCCCAAGGAGTTAACGCCAACGCCACTGATGCAGTCGAGATAGGCTTTGCCCTGCGTATCAAACAGTCGCACACCTTCGCCCCGGGTAAATGTTACCGGAAGACGTCCATAGGTGTTCATTAAAGCCGGCTGTGTCATCAACAGATCTCCGCGTGCCGAATAAGCAGGTTTAACCGCAAATAAGGCACAAATATAGCAGTGCAATGGATTTAAAACGCAAAAAGGCAGCCAGCGCTGCCTAGTCAGACCCTCAATAATATAAGGAATGCGCAGGGATTTCTAGGCCTGCGGCGGGTAAAGGCGTGATGAATTAATTGCCCCACACTTTTTGATAGAGATCTTTAATCTCTGCGGCACTGGGGATACGTGGATTATTATTGGGTGAGCCGGAATCCAGCGCCTGCTGGGTCATTAATTCTAGCGACTGCTGCCATGCTCGCGCGTCTATTCCAAACTCGCCGGGACTGGGGACCTTGAGGTCGCTGCAGAGCAAACGCAGGCCCGCGACGAGTTTCTGGTTGGCGTCGTCGTCGCTGTCCCTCTGCTCTGCCATGCCCATGGCGCGGGCGCAGTCGGCGTAGCGGGCAGGGGCGCCGCTGATCGACCATGCGGTTATTTCTGGCAATAACATGGCATTGCTCAGACCGTGGGGCACATGGTAAAGCGCGCCAATCGGACGGCTCATGCCGTGAATCAGGGTGACCGATGAGTTTGAAAAAGCGATACCGCCCTGGGTCGCCGCCAGCATCATGGCTTCCCGCGCTTCGCGGTTGTCGGGCTGTTGGCAGGCGGTGCGAATATGGGTGTTGATGGCCGTCATCGCCGCTAGGGCAATGGTATCGGTAAATGCGTTGGCCTTTTTGCTCACATAGGCCTCTAGGGCATGGCAGAGGCTGTCGAGTCCGGTATCGGCGGTCAAGCGCCAGGGCATACTCAGGGTCAATTCAAAATCGACCAGCGCGGCAATGGGCATTAGGCCGAGGCCCATGCACAGCATTTTTTCTTGGCTGTCGGTGTCGGTGATGACGGCGGCGCGGGTGGCTTCTGAGCCGGTGCCTGCGGTGGTCGGTATGGCGATAACGGGCAGACCATCATCTATTGAATTAGGCACTTTGTAGTGGCGCATCGGCTGGTCGCGGTGGGCCATAACGGCTATAGCTTTGGCGGTGTCTATCGAACTGCCACCACCTAATGCGACCACGCAATCATATTCACCTTGGCGTAATACTGCGAGGCCAGCTGTAACCGCAGCGCTGGTTGGGTCGGGAACAACTCCGGTAAACCGGTTGTGGCTAAAACCCTTTTCGCTGAGTTGGGTTTCTAGCGTGTCCAGCCAGCCAAGACTGACGATAAAAGCGTCGGTGACTAATAGCGGTTGCTTAAGGTTTAGCTCGTCGAGTACCTCGGGCAGTAGGCGGCAGGCACCCGCGCCAATGCGCAGTATTCGGGGCAGGTTGATATTGGCGGTCATAAAAGATTCCTATTTATTCTGCGAGTCATTTAATCCCGAGTTGCTTGGAAACACAAACCCAGTGTTGACGGTGAATACTTTTTCGCGCTAAATGAGTGCGTTTTGCTATTGCTCTGCTATACCAAGAGGGAGTCATTTCGTATTGATCATTGATATTGGCTCTGAGTGCTTAATTAGCACGGCAATTTACCCAATAAGAAACACATTAAGTACGGGGATAACAATATGATAAATAAACGACGTTCTGGGCATGCCTTAATTGGCGTATCTGTGGTGATGGGGCTCGCCGCTGGCGTGCCGTTAAGCCATGCAGAATCAACGCGCACCATCGAAGAGGTGTTGGTTACGGCGCGTAAGCAGTCCGAGACTTTGCAGGATGTGCCGTTTTCGGTAGCCGCGATGACCGAGGGGAAGTTACAGCAGAGTGGCGCAACCGATTTGGAGTCGATGGCGAATAATGTCGCAGGTATTTCCATACAAAATTTAGGCCCCGGTCAGAGTCAGGTTGCTATTCGCGGTATTTCTGCTGGGCAAATTGTTCGCGACCAGCCCGGTGTGAAAGAGCAGGTTGGGGTCTACATGGATGAATCGGTGATCTCTATGTCACTGTTTACGCCGGACTTGGATTTTTACGATATGAATCGCGTAGAAGTGTTGCGCGGACCGCAGGGAACCTTGTTTGGTTCGGGCTCCTTGTCTGGGACAATTCGCTATATCACCCAGCAGCCTAACTTTGATGGCGTCAGTGGTTCGATTCAGGGCGACGCAGAAACGATTAGCCATGGCAGCGATGGCGGTAGTGTGAAAGCCCATTTAAACGTGCCCTTGAGTGACAAGGTCGCCCTGCGGATGGTGCGCTATTATCAGGAGTTTGGTGGATTTATTGACGCCTTGCAGCCAGACGGCAGCGTTAATGAAGATGTGAACGAGGGCGTGCGCGAGGGCGGACGGCTGGCGGTGTTGTTTCAGCCAAATGATGCCTTGAGCATTACCCCGAAGGTGGTGTTCCAAAAAATTGATATGGACGGCTTCAACCGCGAAGACGACTACCATCTGTTAGCCAACCCTTACACCACCACTCGTCCGGCAATTACCTTGGGTGATTATGAGCAATACACTCAGTTAGAAGAGAGTTTTGAAGACGATTTTGCGCTGTTCGACCTCACCGTGAATTATGATTTTAACGATCAGTTGAGTTTGACCTCGGTCAGCTCGTACACCAACCGCGATGTGTTGGTGGTTAGGGACGCAACCGCACTGAACTCCAGTATTACCGGTGGTTCCTACGGCGAGGCCCCGTCAGTCTACTTGCTGGATGCGCCGCTTTACGACCGGACGTCGGCAGAAGTGCTTACCCAAGAATTGCGGTTGAGCGGTTTCGACGGCCCTATGCAGTGGGTTGCCGGGATATTTTATAGCGAAGTTGAGCGTCACTATAATCAGTCTCTGTTTGTTGATGGTTTTGAGGCGAGTAATCCTCAGCACCCCGACCTCTCGGGTTCAACAGCAGGACAGCGGGCGAGTAAGGATGAACTCTATTACTCTGATATTCCCTATCAATTGGATCAATATGCGATTTTTGGTGAAGTGTCTTATGACCTAACTGATAAAACCATGTTGGTGGTGGGCGCGCGTTATTTTGATTATGAAGAAACCCGCGTGCTTAGCTTTGACGGGATCTACACGGCGGCGATTATTGATGACCGCAGTGTGGTGAGTTCTAACGGGGTTTCGCCGCGTGTTATTGTGCGCCATGCCTTGAACGACGATGTCATGTTAAATGCTCAGGTGTCCCAGGGCTTTCGTTTAGGTGGCAATAACGATCCCCTCAACGTGCCGCTGTGCAGCACGACCAATAATGACGTACAAATTTACGGTAATAATCCTGATTTTGATGACGAGACCGTGACCAATTATGAAGTGGGTGCGAAAACAAATTTCATGGATGGTGCAGGTACCTTTAATGTTTCGGCCTTCCATGCCCAAATCAAAGATCTGCAAGTTACTGTCGATGCCGGCTCGTGTTCTTCGCGCTTAATTTACAACGCCGATGAAGCTCATAGCAGTGGTGTTGAGATGGAACTGTTCATGCGGCCGCTGAGCAATTTGGAGTTTGGCTTGTCGGCGAGCTTTGTGGAGGCCGAGCTGGACTCCGATGTGGAATCAGAGGGTTCCGTGTTGGCAGTTGTCGGCGGTCAAGATGGCGATGATTTGCCGACTGCACCGGGCTTTGAACTCGCGGCGTCGGTGACCTATTACTTCCCCGTTTTTAATAGTTGGGAGGGTTTTGCCAATGCGACCTATCAAAATGTGGGTGAGCGCTATACCAAGATCTCTGACCAAAATAATAATGGTCAGGGCGTGGCGACCTTGTATCCCAATGTAGGTGGTCCGCTAACTCAGGCGACTTACGGTTATGACCGGGAGATGGATAGCTACGAAATTGTGAACCTGCGCTTGGGTGTTCGTAACGAAAACTGGGATACCGCGCTGTTTGTGCGCAATGCGACCAATGAGAAGGCGGAGCTGTCTATTGATACCGAACGCGGCGGTAATGCGCGGGTTGGTCATCATGTTAATCAACCGCGTACCATTGGCCTGAGTGCGCGCTATAGTTTCTAATACCACTGTTTGCCATTTATGTTGACGGCCCTTCGGGGCCGTTTTCGTTTGTGCGTGATTGGTATGTTCGCGAATATTCGTGATAATGACGTTTTTACCGCGCTGGACACCCATCATGGCTGCATCACCTCCCAAGCTTGATTCCGTTAAACTCGGTTTGTTTGTTAGCCGCATGGAGTCGGTGTGCGAGGAAATGGGCGCGGTGCTGCAACGCGCGGCGTTCTCGCCAAATATCAAAGATCGCCTCGATTTTTCCTGCGCCATATTTGATGCCAAAGGTCATTTGTGTGCCCAAGCGGCGCATATTCCAGTCCATCTTGGCAGCATGGCTTACGCCATGGCAGATATTGTCGATGCTTGCGAGTGGCAGCAGGGCGATATGGTGGTAGTGAATGATCCCTTTCTTGGCGGCACGCATTTACCCGATGTTACTGTAATTGCGCCGTGCTTTGACGCCAGCGGTGCCTTGCTGGCTTTTGTTGCTAATCGTGCCCATCATGCCGATATCGGCGCGTCGGCGCCGGGCTCCATGCCCTTATCCAAAACCTTGGACGAAGAGGGCGTGGTGATCCCGCCCACCGTATTGGTTCGCGCCGGAATATTAGCTAAAAATTTGCTAGATGACTGGTTTGGCGAAGGGCAGCACGGCGATTTTATTGCGCAAGTTAGCGCTAATCGCACGGGTTTGCAGCGTTTAAATGAAGTCATTACTGGCTTAGCCGTACCCTTCGGCGTGGCGGTAAATCAGTTGCAAGACTACGCCGAAGTTATTGCTCGGCGGCGTTTGGCCGAATTGCCCAGTGGCAGCTTTGCATTTACCGATTACATGGACGACGACGGCTTTGGCCATTTGCAGCTGCCTATAGCGGTAACAATTGATTTAAGTGCCAAAGGCGTGGTGGTCGACTTCAGCGGCACTGCGTTGCAGGTTGAAGGCAATATCAATTGTCCGCTGTCGGTCGCTGCCGCCGCCGTGTATTACGTGTTTCGCTGTTTAATGCCCGATGAAGTGCCGGTTTGCGCGGGCCTATTTCGGGCTATTCGTTTAAGTGCGCCGCTCGGTTGTCTGCTTAATGCTCAGCGGCCAGCGGCAGTGGCGGCGGGCAATGTTGAAACGTCAATGCGCATAAGCGATGCGGTATTGGGCGCACTGGCGCAAGCTGCCCCCGATCTCATTCCCGCGGCCAGTCAGGGCACCATGAATAATGTGGCTATGGGGGGGCGCGGCGTCGGGGGCGACTGGGACTACTACGAAACCATCGCTGGTGGCATGGGCGCTCACGCACGTGGTCGCGGCTTGAGTGCGGTGCAAAGTCATATGACCAACACCTTGAATACGCCGGTAGAGAGCTTGGAGATGCACTACCCCCTGCGAGTGCGCCGCTATGAAATCCGCCAAGACTCCGGTGGCCCAGGTCAATATCGCGGCGGCGAAGGCCTAATTCGCGAGTTTGAATTTTTAACGCCAACCCAGTTCACTCTGCTCACCGAACGCCGCCGACTTGCCCCTTGGGGTTTGGACGGTGGCGGCGACGGTGCCGTCGGCAAAAACAGTTTTAATGGCATGAGCCTACCAGCTAAGGTCAGTATGAGTGCTGTAGCCGGTGATGTACTTCGAATAGAGACCCCCGGCGGGGGTGGCTGGGGCGTCTGACGTCGGAAGTCTGATGTCTGACGAAGCCATATTACGTGGCGCGGCTAAACGCTGGACGGGAGATGTGAAGCGCCAAAACCAACGACAGATGGCCTTAGTGAATTAGCGCATGCAGAACCGAATTTAGCATCTATTGGC
>TARA_R110000772_G_scaffold126202_2_pt1 | contig 13663 bp, 11 predicted proteins | sample TARA_R110000772 | Tara Oceans TARA_R110000772 (sample SAMEA4397948) | marine metagenome | biome: Polar Biome; feature: [SRF] surface water layer (ENVO:00010504); material: water (ENVO:00002006), including particulate matter (ENVO:01000060) such as... | depth 5 m | reverse complement strand
TTAGATTTTTTCTATCAATTTTATAAAATTAACTACTTTCAAAATGGCCGACCTACAAATGAAAGAATGGGTGATACAGAATATGTTTGCTATTGAAAACGATACACTTAGTGAAAGACAACGAAAATCATTTATGGATTTAATAGAAGATAGGAGTCCAGGGTGGAGGCAACGTTCACCTTTTATACTAGAATGTTTTACTGAATTTGTAAAAAGGGGAGGTGCTTTAGGAAGTCGGTTCAACCGACCAGTATTACCCTATCTTAAACAACTGGAATACGCTACAATGAAGTATCTTAACCCCAGTACATAGACTTCAATTTAGGAATTATATTATCTATTAAAGTAAGAGGTTCTATTTCTTCTTTCCATATTTTTAATTTTCTAGTAAGATTTGTATTTAATTCTTCATAATTTTTTATTATTATTACAGGTAAATTATTATTTATAAACATTGAATCTAATGCACTAGATTCCATTATTACTATGCATCCTGCTAAAAATAACTCCCATGTTCTATGACAATCTAATCCATTACCTCTCGGCGATATTACAAATAAATATTCTGTATATTTTGAATAAATATCTACAAAAGATAACCTATTAGGAGTAAAATCTATTAACTCATTATCTTTGATCTTATTATACATTTTCTTTCTTGCTCTGTGCCTTGCTCTCATTCCTGAATCACAAAAAATCCTATTAACAATTTTCTCACTAGGTTTTTTTCTGTTCTCAATCATAAATTTAATCTTATCTTCTATTGATTTATTCACTAACCACTTTTTTGTATGCAAATTAAATCCTATTGGATAATGTTTTAACTTTTTATGTATTATTGTTCTATCATAATTTTGAGTTCTCCAACTTAATATTTTATTACTATTAAGAATATTGTTTATAGTCTCTTCAGAATAAGAAGAAGGCACATTCCTATCTCCGTCCGTTGTTATTAAATCTACTGGGTTTTTTAATTTATCAATGTTACTAGAAAATATATCCAAATCTCTCTTTGTTTTATAAGAACCTAACCTAATCCAAATTATCTTACTAGATATTTTTATTTTTTCTATTAACAATTCTTCCTCTGTATTTTTCTCTGTTCCCACTTTAGAATAATTATCCCTTATTGGACCTTTTGACCAAATTATATCTTTACCACAAATATTCATATTTTATTTAGATAAAATTAAAATAATAACTTTATATTATAAATATGAAACTTGTTAGACTTACCTCCGCTCAAAATACTGCACTATTTGATAACCAATTTAACGACGAAATTAACCTTGAACCTAATAGTGAAATCGCTCTTCAGAACCTCAGTCTTGAACTTGTTCCTAAAGAACTTGTAGTTGATTTAGGCAACCACGATATTAAATGGACCATTGGTGGTAATGACTATGAAGGTGTATTGACTGCTGGTGTCTTTAACAAATCAAATGTCGCTACACTATTATTTGATATTGAATCAACTATTAACGATACTATTGACGGCGGACATGACGTTGACGACTATTCAACTATTCCTACAGGTTCTGAACTTGGAACTCAATGGACTGCTATGATAAATGAAGGTGGTGTTGAAACTCCAGGGCACAATAGTTCAAAACCACGAAGCACTAAACAGATTGTTATTGGATACCGACACGCTAGAACTACTACTACATTATCTACTAAAGATTGGGAGGTTACTGGAGTTGGAGCGGTCTCTGGACATACTCAAAGATTTGCACGAACCGATAGTAGTTCTGGGGATAATGCGGCCTTCTGTGCTGGTAAATTCCCTCTAACTTGGGGATGTGGTGGATTCGGTATTATGACAGGTCCTACATTAACTGACAACGGAGGGGCCGCCGATAATGTCCAAGGTGTATTCATTGGTCTTACCGCTACTAAACCAGTTGCTGGAGATGCCATAGAAAGAGCGGATTGCGAATTCGGTATTCAGGCTCCTTTTAACGGAACGAAATATATTATTTGGAAAGGTGGGGTTGAAGCTGACGCTATTGAAGACGTTACTGCTGGAGATTCAATATCTTTTGAAAGATATGGTGGTGTTATTTATGCTGTAAAATATGATTCGGACTTCGATCGCTCGGCAATAACTTATGCAGCTCAGACGGACGGAGCGTATATTGAACATGCTCAAGCGGATAATCAAGCCTATCCTTTATACCCTGTTATTATTGTATATGGTTCTGACACATCCACTGAATTTGAAGTCCCATTATATAATCCAGACCCTTACTTATATTTAAAAGAACCTACGACTACTCACTCCAAGAACTTACATGTTCCTAATAATCCTGAAACCAGTGTAGCTATCGCTATTGAATTAAGTCAAGACGTTGCTACGTTTTTAGGTTATCAACAAAATTTTAGATACCCATCACTCGTTCCTGGTTCTACTGCATCTCATCGTTTTGACTCGTTTGGTTGGTTTGCAGCTGTTGTTTTTTCCACTGCTGGTGTTAGTGATTCTTTTTATGTTCAATTATTATCACTTGGTTGTCAGGGATATGACGGACGTGCTCAAGGTAATCAAAATATTTTAGCTACTATTCCTTCAATGGACACCGTTGTTCAGGGTTCGGCAAGAATTAATTTTTCGTCTTCATTCCCTTTATTTTTAGAACTCAATAATAGAAATGCTATCTCCCTTCGTAATATTAGAACAAGAGTTCTGACCTCAGACGGAGCTGCTGTTGCAACTAATGGTATTAATCAAATGACACTTTTATTCAAATAAAAAATCTATGCTAAATATAAATGGAAGAAGTATTTGAATCTAAAGTTGAACCTATTGCTGACCCTGAACCGATTGAAGAACCACTACCTAAACTTATTGAAGAACACGAACCAGAACCAGAACCAGAACCTGTTAAGAAAAAAAAACCACGTAAACCTATGTCTGCTGAACGGAAGGCAAAATTAAGGGAACAACTTGCTAGAGGTCGTGCGACGGCAAGAAAGAATAAATTAAAGAAATTAAATGAACAGAAAATTATTGATGCTAGAAAATTAATCGCTTCAGTTGATCCTCCTAAAGAAGTTAAAAAACAAATTAAAAAAGAAGTTGTTAAACCAGTACCTAGACCTGAACCCAAACCTGAACCTAAACCAGAACCAGAACCAGAACCTATTCAAGTTAATAGACAACCTGCTCCTGTTCCAGTTGCACCTAAACCAGAATTGGGATATTATACAACTATCCGATCGAGACGAAGACGTTGGTAATTTAATTTAAAAGAAATTATTTTTTTTAAATCAAAATGACTCAAAGGGTTTGGACACCTGCAAAGAATAAGTTAAGAATGTATGGCGTTGCTGAAGATACAGCTGATTCAATCTGGATATTGAAACGCTGTTGACGTAAATCCATAAGACCTCCAAAGCGAAGACCAATACCAAATCCATCATCATGTTTAAGTTCCCATTTTCCTACACTAGAGTGGTCGGAATCGGCAACGGCACGGACAAAGCGTTCCTGAACTTCCTCACGATTGTTAATAGTATAACTGACCATTGAATTATTAATAGTATCATTGTAAAGAAACTGACACGATTTAAATTGTGGAACTACCTCACATGCAAGAGGGTTCTGGTTGCCCCCAGCTGCTTCTCTATCGGCACGGATAAGAGTTCCAAAGACTGAACGGCACACTGCTGGAACGGCACAACTTACATTAGCGAAGGTAGACTGAATTGTTGATTTTACGTTGATAGTGTTGGACATTGTTAATGGGAAATCCTGACCATCATCACTTACAGAGGCGAAATGACAGCGAAGATTGGTAATTTTAAGTTGTGGTTGCGTTCCTGTTCCTGCTACTGATACTGAAGGTCCATAAATAGTTGCTAACGCTCTTGCGATACGAAGACTTAAACGAACTGTTCCAGATTTTCTGAATGATATAGACCCATCACCGCCTACCGCCGAGTTAAGGCAAATAAGTGGTTTCATTGAAAATGACGCTTTATCCGTTATGACTGGGGCAAGGGAAGTTGCAGTGACAACACGAGCTGCGTTAAGTCCTTTAAACATTGATTTGGACCAGTTTTCATTTGGTGCTACTAATTCACATACTTTAGAACCTTTGAAAGTATCAGTTGGGGAAGTGGTCGCCATTGATACTGCTTTGGCGTATTTAGAATATTCCATTATATTTTCAATCTGACCGACTCTATCTAAAGTAACTGACATCTGGTCAAAAAGTGCATGACTGCCTACTAAGGGATCAATGAATATCGCTGACGTTGCGTTAGTATCTCCTGCATCTGCCTCTTTACCTCCTACAAGTTCAACGTTAGCACTTAAACGAAGCGACCCTGCAACCATTTTTCTCTGGGGGAAATTAAGGGCAAAATCACACATGGCGAATTCTTCCCATACATCTCCATTAGGAACATTCTCTGGTTGAACACAATGATATAAATAGTTCTGACTCATTTGTTATATTATATGATAAACAAATAAAAAATTATTATTGTTTTTTATTTATTTCTTTAATAATTAATCGTCCTTTCAACCATATTGAATATAACAAGATTGAAATTATCACCAGTTTGTGATTTACTAATATTCATTGTCAATAATTTGGGAGCTCCGTCTGCTTCATATAATACTGGAAGGGCAAGAACACCTCCAAGATTGTTTACAAGGGGGGCGTATATCTCAGTGTTCGTAGGGGTTGTTGCGGTGTTATGATCTGCTGGAGTTACAGTTAATAACATTTGGGTGGGAAGAGTATCAAGATTGTTTTTATATGGAACACCCATTTCTTCTAATGTCTTTTCTAACATAATGTTATGAAGTGGGTCTTTAATACGAGGGTCAGCTACTTGAATCGCTACTGGGCGATCCGTCTGTCCTACATTATTTACGAACATATGATAACTATCTACATCTTTATCCCAAGAATATGAAAAGTTCGTGCTGGAAGTTGAAGTATCAAAGCAAACTAATGAACCTACTGCATCTCTTGATATTTCATAGGTCCTCTGGAGTGAAGTTGTTGCGGCTGCAAAATCTTGAATTGCCGTATATGTTCTATATCTCATACCTTTAGCCATTGGGGCGTTGTTTACAGTCTTTACAACAAGTTCCGCTCCTTTGAATACATATACTGGGTTGGCCGCTGGGACTGGGAACATAAGTGCTTGCGCCATATCTGCCCCCATGTTGCCTGTTGCGAAAAGTCTGGAAAAATGAATCTTTACTTTCTGACCACTTGGAATATCTGGGTTGGCTGTCCCTGCTGAGGGTGTTAACCACTCAAGGCGAGTAATATAAACATTCTGTGGAACGGCGGTCGTGACTGGTGATCCGTCTGCCTGTAATAATAAAAATGATACTAGTTGTCCTGTCCACCAAGGGCAATTCTTTTTTGCCTGTAATTCTGTTCCAGTCATTGAAAATTCAAGACTCGTTTCGGCGGGCTGACCTGTGGCGATTGCTTTGACTGAGGTCCAAGTAGTTTGCTCTTCGTCTGGGTTATCTTCAGGGTCAGTCTTTGAAGTTGGGACTTCAAATGGGGTTAATTTGTTAAGATTTGTTTCTATGTGTAATCTCATTGCTCCAAGAGCGTCTAAGTTTAAAATATCTTTACCAAGACCAAGAAAATCTTTAAGATTTACTCTCATAACACCTTCTCGCTCAGTAGAAAGAACTGAACCATCAACTACTAAATTTCTAGTTGAAGAAGAACCATAATTAAATTGGTTTGGGAAAGTTGCAATCTGGTGGTGGGATTCACCTTGAACATCTCCAATATCTTTGCTGTATTGCTGAACCATTTGGGATATTAAATCACTTCTCTGGATTGATTCTAACTGACCTCCTCGTGCTGTGCTTAAGACTGCTGTGCGAACTAAAGAAGAGTTGAATAAAGCGGAACTGCTGTGGTCTCCTGCTCCGTTGAAAAGATTGATAAAGTTATGAACAGTAACTCCTCCTCCATGTGCGTCTGCGTCGTGTGTAATTTCATAAGCGATATCTATGAATGATTCACCCATATCTACTCCTGATACATAACTTGGGACTTCAAAATCCATAAGATTCTGATTTGCTCCTATCGTTCCTTGGTTTGCTTGAATTTTTATGAAAGCCATTTATGTTATAAATAAATATTTAAAAAATTGTAAAATAAATTTTTAATTATTTTTTTAGGCACCTAATTGCTGAGCTACAACTGGAAGAGCTGCTTTGACTATTGTCTTAGGTGAAGGCGGTTTATCAAATACATCTGCTATCAATGCTCCTGCCCCAGCGGCTATTGTTAATCCGTCTGTGATAGCTCCGATAACTGGAATCGCTTGGTCTAGACCATCAATACCAAGTAATGTTCCTGTTGCTGAAGCGAGTGCTGTTCCTACTCCACTTCTTAATCCCATTCCGGCCATCATTCCACTTGAACTTGCGAATTGTAAAGCACTTGCTAAAGGGTCGTTTGACATTTATATTATACAATTATTTAATTTTCTTAAGTTTATTCAAAATCTTCAACTTCTTCTTCTTCTTGAGCGAATGCTGGTCTTCTTGGATTTATTTGAGAACCAGTACTTGGTTGTAATGCTAAAGCGTTTTTACTTATCTGTAATGCTGAAGGTGCTGAAGGTCCTGGAGCGGCTGATACTGCTCCTGTTCTTGGTGCTCTATATCCTAGTGGTTGCATATGTTCTGGAAGTTGAGAAAAATCCCTTGCCTGATAAGCCGCTTTTACTTGTTCTGAAAGATTTGTTGAAGATGCTTTTGCTGAACTTTGCATTTCATTCATAGTTGCTCTTGAATTAACACTCAATCTACCTCTACTACTTGCTACATTACGTCTTACCTTCGGTTTAAGTTTTTGATTTAAACTTCCTAATATCTGTGAGTCTGTGGGTGTTGATTGTGACCCAAAGAATGAATCTTTTCTAACAACTGCACTTGGAAGATTTGCTACAGGTTTGAGAAAATCTGGAACTGAATCATCTTGCTCAACACTAACAAAATCTTCGGCACTTGCTCTGGCTCCTTCTGGGCGTAAACTAGAAGGTGTTGCGATTGGCTCCTTTAATTTGAATGCTCCAGTTGAGGCAATTCTTCTATATGACTCATTGACTCTATTATATCCACGAATATTTTTACGAGATTGAAAATCAGCGTTGACTCTATTATATCCACGAATCGCTCTGTTTGCCTCTTCCTGCGGTTGTGTATAAGGTTTTATTGTGGATACTTTAGGTCCACCTACTGCTGTATTCCCTGAGTCAGTTGCATTCATTGTTTCTATATCAGGTTGAGAATCATTTATAACTCTTGGTTGTAATGTAGCCGCTGGTCGTTCAACTGCTCTGGGTTCTGGAACTACTTGCGAGTCTGGTGCATCACCAACACTATCCGCTGGAACTGCACGAGCGTGTTTGGCGTTGCTTCGTTCAATTGCTGTGGGGTCTTGTGATTGCTGGACTGGGGCAGGTGCTCCTGTCTGGATAGAACCTCTTGTTGAACTTCTTGAAGATTTTCGGAATGTTCTAAGTTTTGGTCGTTTTGTTGGTATCGCTACTGGAACTGCTGAGGGTGGTCTTACTTGAAGTAATGGTGCTGGTTGTTCTTCGGCAGCTGCGGCTACTGGTTCTTCGGCGGCTGCGGCTGCTTGTTCTTCAGCGGCTACTGGGGCAGGTTGTCTTTTAATAGAAAATTCATTTATACCTTTTTTAGAAGTTTCTTTAATTGCTTGAGCGGACCTTTTTGCTTCTTCCGCTTTTTGAGCGGCTGCTTGGGCGGCTGTTGCTCTTGCTTTTTCCATTTCTGCTTTGGCTGACGCTGTCTTTCTATCAATTGCCTCTTGAGCGTCTTGAGCTGCTTGAGCGGCTCGTTGCTTTGTTAAAGCTGCTTTGTCTGATGCTGTTTTTTTAAGAGCGGCTATTCTTCTCCTTCCTTCGTCGGCTCGTGATTTTGCTCTTGTTCTAGTTTCCTCTAATTTTTGTTGTGCTATTCTTGCGGCTGCCCCACCTTTTGCTTCGGCTGCAGCTTTCGCTCTTGCTACCGCCTCTTCCGCCAGTGTTTGTGACTTGGTAGCGGCTGCTCCTGGTCCACCTCTCGCCAGTTCAGCTGCTGTTGATGCTCCTGCTGAAAGGGCTCCGCCTGATTGTTCGTCTGCGGCTGCTAGTGCTGAACTTGCGGCTCCTTGTGCTTTTTCAGTTGCGGCTGCAAGTCCTCCAGTTAATGCATTGTGTAATTCTGTAATACTTCCTTCCCTGCCCATCGCTCGTAATCCTCGGTGCAACGCTTCAAGGTTTTCTTTTCCTCCAGCAAGTTCTTCTAATTTTTCTCTTGGAATAGGTATTCCTCCAGCTGCGTGTCGTATCGCCCCTTCATAACCATTTTTTTTATATGCATCATATAATCCTGCTATGCCGTTCTTTTTTGCCCATTCTACTGGTATTGCTTTTTTAATTAGATGATGTGCTATATTGCCTAATCTTCCAGATGCAAGACCTCTATTTAAAAGTTCAATACCTAGAGGGACTTCAATGCCCTCTCTCTGTTTTTTTTTTTCTTCTGCTTCTTCTTGTTTTGCGTCGGATTGTCTTTCCTGGTCGGCAAGATTGGATTGATATGCAGATAGTAAAGTATTTAAGTTGTCCATTTATATTATATTCTTTTTATATAATAATGAGTAAAAAATATAAAAAAATAGAGATTCATAAGGTTAAAGATAATGCTGAAAAATACTACACAAAGAAAAGGCAGTTATTTGATATTCCCCTGAAATTGGGGGTGATCGGAGCCTCCCAAAGAAGTGGTAAAACGAATTTTATTATCAACGCACTTGCAAAAGACAACATCTATGGTAAAGACTTTAAACCAGAAAATATTTATATCTTCAGTCCTTCCCTTAAGAGTGATAAGTGGAAGAGGTTTATTAAAGCTAAAGAAATACCTGAAGAAAATTTATTCAATACACTGGACCACCAAGTACTAGAAGTTTTATATGACGACGTTAGACAAGAATATAATCAAGCAGTTGCAGATAATGAAAAGCCTCCTAATAAAATAATTGTTTTTGATGATTTGGGGTTTGGAGGTTCATTGAAACAAAGAAGAAGTCAGGGATCGATAGTAGATAAGATTGTTATGAATGGAAGACACTTCAATCTGTCATCCGCCTTTTTAATTCAGTCATATAAACAACTCAGTCCAGATGTAAGAGGCAACTTAAGTGGTTTAATTGTTTTTAATTTATCTACTCGTGAGTTAGAACAAATAGTGCATGAACATAATTATCTAGAATCAGGTAGACAATTTATGAAGTTATTTAGGGAAACAACAAAGAAAAAACATTCATATTTTGTTATTAATTATTCAAACCCTCCTTCAGAAAGATATATGGATATGAACTTCGTTCCAGTAAATTTAGAATAGTTTTATTAAAGTAATTTTTTTTTTTATTTCCTTATGATATAACATAAACAATGTCCAGAAAAATTAACATTATTGATCCCCAGTATTTTGATAATCAACGTGCGTGTGAATTCCGTCTTAATGAAACAAACGTTGCCTATTTAACGGACGGAGCGTATCTTTGCCTTGGTGCTAAAGGGACTAACGCTACACAGAATGAAGTCAGATACAACAGACGTGCAGGTATAGCTGCTATGGTAAGTTCAATTCGTCTTTTGAATGGTGGCGATGTCCTCGCTCAGCTTGATAACGCTGGTCCTTGGATGGCGTGGAAAGGGTTGAACAAAGATAACAGCAACGCTCGCTCCACAAAAAAATTAGGTTTCCGTAATCAGGCCTTAATGCGTGGTGATAATCCAGAACGTAATGCTACATCTAACTTCCAGCAACTTGTTTCGGCAGATGCTGAAGCTGTTGGAGTTGGAGTCCCAAATGGTAGTTTAGGGACAACCGACGCTACGACTAGTGTTGGTGCTTTAGAATTAAAAGAGTTCCTTAAAGAACTTGAAGTTTTGACCGCTTTACCCACCGCCGTTTTTGGGAATCTTCGTCTTCAAGTCCGTTTCACAACTGACGTTAAGACTGTTTGCGAACAATTTGCTAACGTTGCTACCAACGCTGTATCCGCTATTACAATTGTTAAACCAATGTTAGTTATTGAATCAATCAGCGACCCTGGTGTTATCTCCCAAATGATGTCTTCAATGGCTCAGATGTCGTTTACTTGCATTGAAAGCGATAGATTTGTAGTTCCAGCTGCGACAGATGGTGTTCGTTCAACAAATACGTTCACTCTTCGTGGGTTTAACGATAAGGTATTAAACAGAGTCTTGATAGTGAACTCTCCTACAGAGGCAAACCAAGGCGTTGTTGCTCGTGATCTTGCAGGGACTGGTAATTTAGAAGAAGCTCTTGATGCTGGTAAATTAAACTCTATCGCTCAATATCGTTATACTGTTCAGTGCCGTGTAAATGGTCAAGCGATTTTCAATGGACGTGGTCATGGATTTGATTCTACTTTAGGGGCCACAGAAGGTGCAGGTTATAATCATCGTCTTGCTATGACTACTGACACCTGGGGCGACGTATCCTTATGTCAGGCAGGTAATGTAACTGGTATGGTTTACGGCGATGGTATAACTATTGTAGATGGAACAACCAATCCGATTTTTACCATTCTTGAAGAAAAATCTATCAATAAAGTTTGCATGGGCAGTGACTACACTGGATTCCGTGTTCAGAACAGAATTTCTCATTTGGAATTTGATATTTCCAGAACTGGTCTTGCAACTGCTAATCTCGCCATTGCTACTTCACAATTTGCTAACCAACAGCTTCACCAAATTATTTATGGCGAAGTTCCAAAAGTTTTAACCATTCAAGGTGGTTCTTACAGAGTTTCATATTTGTAGTTAAATTTTAAAAATTTTATTCATACTATTATAATATTATGAATCAAGATCAAATTATATCAAGGCAAAAAACTATTATTCTTCAGGCAAGTGAAAAACAAAGTCTTTTAGAAGAATCTAAACTGGCTCGCCCTAGTTCAGTTTTTAATAAAGTTAATGGGACTTATAGCACTATATTAAGTAAACCTGTTAATATTGAAAATGGTGATGTAGTGTCCTTACAATCATGTTATATTGATGCTACAAATATTGATCCTGACCAAATAGTTTTAGAAGAAGATGTTGATGTATCTTGGACTAATGGTCTTTATTTAAGAAATCAACAACTTGAAACTTTTCAAGCGTTATATACAGGTGTTGCTGGAGATACTCTAACTGATAATAAACTCTATCCTTTGTGTTCTTATACTATCGCTGGTTCATCAACTGATGTTGTTAAATGGACTACTTGCACTGTTCGTAGTGAAGTTGATATTATCATAGAAAATTCTTGGGGCGGACTTCACTATCAAGTTCAATATCAAGATGAAAATGGGAATCTCCAACGTAAAATGTGTTATTGTCCTGTATTTGGTGGCGTTCCAATTGGTAAATCAGACTCAGGGACAATGGCGTTAGATTTTGTTGGACTTGCGAGTTATACTCCTAGAGTTGTTGACCCAGTTGATGGAAAGGTTATGGACCCAGGGGCTGCTTTCGTTCCAGACCCAAGGAAAGGGGGTAGCGACTATGAAAATATTCGTAAACCTTGCGACGACCCTCTTAATGTTCCAGCGGAAAATGGGCGTATTCAACCTGTTCTTCTTAAAAGTCATTTCACTTTGAAGGCAGGTTCTTATGCCCCTGACCACCTTGCTAAAGTTATTAATGACGGACTAGTTTCCCTTCCTCAAACACGCTTACGCCAACCAGTAGTTGAAACAATTGCTCCTTTTCCTATTGCTCTCCAACCTGTAGGCGACGTTCCTCCAAACACTACTGGGACTCCGTTTGTTCCATTTTCAATAGACTTTTGTGTTCCGGCTATTGACGAATACCCTAATTTGACCTATCCTTATGTTTTAGTAAATGGATTCCCTCCTCAAGAATATATCGGTTGGAATATGCGAATTACTTTTCCTACTCTAGACCCTGTTCCACCTAGTACCACTCCTTTAACAAATGCTAGATTCGTTACAACGACTGTTATTATTCAAGCGGTCGGCGATGGTGATACTACCTTTCCCAATCGTTGGTGGTATGGTAAATTAGACGCTACTGGAACTATTGTTAAGACTCAACTTCCTTTTGCTATTGCTACCACTGGACCACTCGTCACTCCTGAAATTTTTTTATCACCTCCAGATGGCGAGTTTAGTGGAGGTTCTTCTTTTTTACAAACTACAGAAAATTATATGAGGACTGCGCCAGATGGATGTCATACATATTGTTTTTGCGACCCAAGTGTTCAAACTACACCTGCTGAACAAGTAGTAGTCTTTTCATTAGACCTTGCGAATGCTCAATTTATAGGAACAAATCAAATGGAACTTGTATACGATCCTGATATTAAAAGATTTAAATTTGGTCAAATACATACTGCACCTACTGGAGAATCAGATACTACTCCTGCGTTGATTGCTCAAACTACTAGTGTGAGTCTTACTAACCCTTCAGCTCCTCCTGCCTTTATTTTTGGGAGGGCACGAGATGACGCTGGTGGTGGTGATAAAGTGAGGGATACATTTGTTAGTAGTATTGGAGGTGTATACTTTACTGACCTGCAACCAATATCGCTTTGGCGTGATAAATTAGGTTTTGTATTAACTGGAGATAATAGTGTTCTTGTTCATATTGAAACTAATGAAACAAGTAAAGATAGAGACTATCAGGGTGCTCCTCTTCTTCAACATCAAGTCCCTCCAGCGAATCAGTTTGCAACTGCTCCTGAACCTTATATTAGTTGTGAAACTCCTTTTTTTGTCACACCATTACAAGAAGGTGTTAATGTTACTGGTGAAAGAGTGTCTATTGCTGATGTCACAGGTGTAGCAACAAATTATACAACTGAAATCTCCTTTTCAAACGACGCTCTTCCAAGTAATAATGGTGGTCGTGTTGTTATTAGTGCAAATTCAGGTATTGCTATTATTGCTCCTAATTCAGGTTCTCAAGTTGGAGTTCAAGATTCAGGTTATTATTTAGTAGATATTGCTTTAGGTCTGCAATATAATGAACAAATTGGTGGTGGGACAATAGGTTCTACTTATTCCAAACATATCAGAATGATTGTTGATAGATATTATTCGGCAAATAGTTATGTGAGTGGGCAACAAGACGGCGTGAGTTATATTCATTATGGTAATCCTACCACTATATCAAGTATTGATATTAGAATTTATAATTCAGATGGGACAGAAATTGATAGATTGGGCAATGATAATACTATTTTCCTTAAAATTCTTAAGAATATACAGATTGATTTAGGTCCTCCACAAAAAAAATAAATTTAAATTTCTAACTATAAAGTAGAATGAATAAAATAGTTAATGGAATTAAGAAAAGACAAAAACCTAATGATGTAATTTTTACACCAAAACCAGTTGCAGAATTAATGATTAAAATGTGTAATATACAACCTAATGATAAAGTATTAGACCCATCAAAGGGAGGCGGTGTGTTCTTTGATAACTTGCCTGAATGTGATAAATCCTATTGTGAAATAACAGAAGATATAGATTTTTTTGAAGATAGTGGTAAATACGATTTAATAATAGGCAATCCCCCCTATTCATTATGGAATAAATGGTTAGATAAGACG
>TARA_R110000772_G_C13309306_1_pt1 | contig 13752 bp, 25 predicted proteins | sample TARA_R110000772 | Tara Oceans TARA_R110000772 (sample SAMEA4397948) | marine metagenome | biome: Polar Biome; feature: [SRF] surface water layer (ENVO:00010504); material: water (ENVO:00002006), including particulate matter (ENVO:01000060) such as... | depth 5 m | reverse complement strand
GTAGGCTACCACCTAAAAGCGTGTCCAAAATCATTGAACCACTACAGGTGTCCTCGGTGAAGAGGTGGGTTGGCGCGGGCTCTTGGTGCCTGCGCTATCCAAGAATCTCAGCTTCTCTCAAGTGGCAATTCTTAGCGGTATACTCTGGTCAATGTTTCATTGGCCACTCATGCTTTTGGGGTTCTATGGTAATTCCGGAACCCCACTGCTGTTCCAGCTCGTAATATTTACGGTCTGCCTTACATCAATGTCCGTTGTAATGGCGTACTTTCGCTACAAAACAAACAGTCTGTGGCCGGCAGTAACGTTTCACATGAGCCACAACGTATTTCTTCAGAAGTTCTTTACACCCTTGACGGAGGCGAATGAATCCACGGAGTGGTTTGCAGATGAATTCGGCGTGGCCGTACCAATAGTGGCAACCGTTTTTGGTCTTTATTATTGGCGCAAGGGTGTTCGGGAGTTCGGTCGTGTTGAAACCTAAAAAATCGTTGCAGCGGACGTTTGAGCTTCATCCGCTAGAACGGACACCTCAATTCAACGAGGAGTCTGTTAATACAAAGGTGCACACAGCCAAGAAGGTCGTGGCGGTATCGCAATGAGTTCAAGGTTAAGGCGGTAGAGTTGGGGCCGAAAACCTCTGTATCTATTCACTATCTGAATTAGGGGAAAGTCATGATTGAGGGAAGCTGCCTCTGCGGAAAGATTAGGTACCAGGTCGAAATCTATCCAGACAAGATATTTAACTGTCATTGCAAGTTCTGTCGAAAAGCTCATGGTGCGGATTATGCGACCATGGCAGTAGCGGACGCCTCAACCTTGATGCTCTTCGATCAACATGCGTATCTGAAAGAGCATCAGAGTGGGGCCGGTGGCTACCGGGCATTTTGCTCTGAGTGCGGAACGAGGTTGATGAACTACTCCCCAGATAAAAAGAGTTTTTTCTGTGTTTCGTTGTCAACTATTGATACACCTCCGGATTTAAAGCCGTCTGCCCATATTAATGTAGAATCGAAGGCCGCTTGGTGCGAACCGAGTAGAGGTATTCCCCAGTTTAGCGCCTTTCCAGAGAGCCTATGAAATGTACAACAAGGCCATGCAGCGCGACGTAAAAAGCTCCGCTTCGCTCCAGTTTTTTAGCGCCGACTGGCAGCCTTATGCGCCCGCTCAGTATTGATGCCGAAGTTGTGCGATATGAAGGGAATTGTCGTGGACCTTGTATACGATTCGCTGCACATCGTTAATTCGCCCTGATCAGTAGCCGGCAAGAGCATGCTTTAATGCTTCAGGCATTTCCATGCTCTTCGGTATCCCCTTTCACTAGATAATACCTGAGCAGAAGTTCACTGGGTCATTACAATGTCCGCTTTCGACCCGGCAACGCCTGCCACGGATTCTTGAAGACCAACAATAGAGTTATTTACAATGAGCGCAGCAACTCCTGAGGAGCAGATTCTAGGTATTGTCAACAACCATTGGCAGAGTTGCTGCGTCGGTGCCGCCGCGCAGCTTGAGCTCGCCGATATGCTGGCTGATGGTCCCCTGCACGCTGACATTCTTGCGGAGCGTACAAAGACGCACGCACCGAGCCTGTATCGGATGCTGCGGGCTCTGGAGAGCACCGGGATTTTCACGCAGACAGCGCCCGGAGTATTTGGCAACACGCCCGCGAGCGATTGCCTCCGACGAAATTTACCAGGCTCTAATTGGGCTTGGATTCGCTTTACACTCTGCTCGGGCGCTCCGGTATTCGAGGGGTGGCGAGGATTGATGCTGTCACTAAAGAATGGGCGTCCCGGCTTTGATCAAGTGACGGGCGAGAACGCGTGGCAGCACATGCAATCGAACCCAGAGACGTACTCTATCTTCAATGAAGCGATGCGCGACCTGAGCACCTCGATCAGTCCGGCCGTGGCTGTGGCTCTTGATTGGAGCCAATACCCTATGATCGCCGATATCGGAGGCGGAATCGGCTCCCAATTGGTGAGCATCCTCGAAGCGCACCCCTCCTGCCGAGGCATTCTTTTCGATCAACCGAATGTCGTTGCGGAGGCACCGGAGCACGGCCAAATCGAGCGCGTCGGTGGAGACTTCTTCAAGGATGTTCCCGTCCGAGCTGATGCCTATGTGATGCGCTGGCTCCTTCACGACTGGTCTGACGAGGAGTCCGTTGCTATTCTGACCAACATAAAAAAGGTCGCAAGTCCAAGTGCACGCCTTATGTTGGTGGAGTCCGTAATCCCGGAAACCCCCGATTTCGACATGGGCAAGTGGATGGACCTGAATATGATGATGATGGCTACCGGGAAAGAGCGTACTGCCGCCGAGTTTCGTGATTTGCTCGATCGGGCTGGCTTTGCCCTTGAGCAGATCGTCCCGACGCCTTCGCCGCTCAGCATCGTAGTGGCGAAGCCGAAGGCTTGATGGTGCGTCGCGCGCTCGCAGAGCGGCAGCAGAACAGTCAACTTCAATTGCTCTCTTCAGCAACGCTCCGCGATAACAATATAATATATCTAAATGATTCGGCGCACCTTCAACATTCTGACCGTAGCATTCGCAATCTTTTTCGGGGTCTTGGTTATATTGGCGGTCCCGTCGTTCTTCGATCCAGCGTTCGAGGTGGTGAATACAACGACGCAGCCAGTTTTCGTTGTCGCAGAATGGCGAAATGAAGAGAAGGAGCTTGGCAACATTGCCCCAATGTCTTCCTACGAATTCAGCGTAAACGACGAAGCCGCGATGAAGTTCCGTGCCCGCTATCCTCGGGGTGCGGAAACCGAATCCGAACCGATCTACTTTACGAGTGGAGTACAGGTGATAGCTACGATTACGAGTGATGCAATCAAAGTAAGGTACGACCATGAATCGGCAACCTACGACATGTTTGATGCCAGTGGGCTCTATGAAGGCCAGGGCGCCGGTTCGAGAACAACCTTGCGACGCTGACAGGTCACTACCTGGCACATAGGGTCAGCCGTATAACCAGGGCAATCAGGCTGCGGCCTTCGGTCGCTAGACGGGGCGCTTCGCTTCCCGCCGCTGTTGCAGGTGTCATGTGCCTGTGAGAGTTATCGCGCAGGCTTGGAGGTTTTCAGTGCGCGTATACTGACCTTTAAGGTGCACTTGCCGTATGAAACGAAAACTCGCCATGGCGATCTGCGTTATCCTTCTCTCTTTGGGCATAGTCCGCATTGCACCGGGCGGCCTACACTACGTGTGCGCCGCCTGTATTGGCAGTGTTATGTGAATTCCCCCCAACAGACCGTGGAAGGTAGTCTGATGACTGATTATTTCGGTTCGTGTCTTTGCGGCACCGTGCGTTTTGAGGTAAACGGTGACTTCGACAGCTTTTACCTGTGTCATTGCCAGCACTGCCAAAAAGATACAGGTTCAGCGCATGCAGCAAATCTATTCTCAAGTTCAGCTAAATTAGTCTGGCGGTCCGGTGAGGATGCTGTGAGTTCGTTCACGCTTCCAGGCACTCGTCATCACAAGAGCTTTTGTAAGCTATGCGGTTCAGGCTTACCCAGCACTCAGATCGCTGGCTTGCTCGTCGTTCCTGCAGGGTGTTTGGACACTGAAATCAACATGTTGCCAACTGCGCACATCTTCGCATCCAGCAAGGCTGCTTGGGATGAGGAGTTAGGGGCGGTGCCAAAGTTCGAGGGGCTGCCGGCTTGAGCTACAATCACATAATGATTGACTGTTGGCGGACGTACCTACGCCGCCTGGACGGGACAAGTCGCTTCTCATGGCAATCGCGACGCCATTTGGACTCATCTGGTCCGGGCTGGTTATCGCCAGTGGAATGGTTGCTAACGTGGGTTTGTCGGCAGTCTCTGCAATCTATGCCAGAAGCGCAGAAGAGGCGGCGAACGCCTGGGCGATAGTCGGTACGATTCAAGACCGCATTGGAGGCGGAGTCGAACTCGTTGGGGGACCTGGGTGCTGCTTCGAGTGGATGACGCGCATATGCGCATTGAGGGCTCTGCTACCCGGTAAACAGCTTTGTGAACAGTCTTGCGGTAGCTATCTGGAAAAGCATCATGAGCGTTGATCAAGCATACAATTTCAAGGTTATCGACGAAGCGGTTTCTACATCCGGACTTTTGAGCGAGGAACAGCTCTCGCAATTACGTACGAGCGGCTATGAAGCCGTCATCAACCTGCTTCCAGAACACAATCAATATGCCTTGAAGAACGAGGAAGATATCGTCACCGGACAAGGCGTTCGTTATCTCTACATTCCCGTCGATTTTGCGGCTCCATCAGAGCGGGATTACGCAGAATTTGTTAAGGCTATGACGTCCTGCCAAGGACAGAAGGTGTTGATCCATTGCGCAGCAAACTACCGGGTATCAGCATTCTACGCCATGTACGCATACGAATATCTTGGATGGTCCGCATCCAGTGCCAGGGAACATATTGAGTCTATCTGGTGCCCGCAAGAGAACCCTCCATGGCATCAGTTCATCTCAACGGTTTTACCGAGCAATGGTTGATGAGAGCGTGGAGTCTCAGAGCAAGAGGCGTGCTGCCTGGTCGCCGTTGCTCCCGCGGCCCAAACCGCGGCGTAATGTAGATGTAGACGCATAGGATTGCACACACAACCAAGCCTGGCAGGCAGTGAAAAGCTGATGCTTTGCCTGTGCGGTCGGCATAAACCACCTGGAGAGATCAGTGTCAGAGATAGCCAAAACCCCCGAGCCACCCTACTACGCCGTTATTTTCACCAGTCATCGCACAGAAGGAGACGATGGATACAGTGAAATGGCGGCCGTGATGCTGGCGTTGGCTGAAACCCAGCCTGGTTTCCTGGGTGTGGAGTCCGTGCGGGAAGATTTGGGTATCACGGTGTCTTACTGGGAAAGTCTGGAATCCATCAGTCACTGGAAAAGAAACGCGGAACACCGGGAAGCGCAGCGACTCGGCCACAAAAAATGGTACTCCGGTTTTCGGGTTCGTGTTGCGAAGGTGGAGCGAGAGTACGGTATTTAACGCGTCAAACGCGCTTGCCCCCGGTGCGACGTGCGTCCAGCGGCCGCACCCATCGGGTGCTGATCATCTTGTTCAGATCACCGCCCAGCCCATGGCTGCAAGGCCGATGAAGCCACTCAGGGCTGGCCCGACAATGCGCCCCTGCCAGAATCCGCGGGCCGCGGAAATCAGCAGGGCTATGCCGACAATAAAGGCGGTCCAGCCCAGGAAGCCCTGAACCCCGGCACCCTCGCCAATGCCGCTGAAAAACTCGCCTATGACCGCTGGCACTTCCGCGAGGAAGCCGCCGATGCTTTCACCCACGGCGCCCAGAAAGCCGCCGGAGTCTGCTGAATCGCTCATTGAGAACCTCGCGAAATTCTGCTGACAGTGTGTTTGTCGCGCTACCCAGGCTCCGCGGGCGCCAGCCGGGAGTTACGCGAGCGGTTACGGTAACTGGTCCCAACTTACAGCGCCGACGGGTGTTATTGCTGCGCGCGGCTGTTGGCCAGCCAAGTCGACTGGTTTAAGCTCTGTGGCTATCTTAACCCGAAAGAGCGCTCCCATGAGCATCGATTATCAAACCACCCGGCGCAGTGTTGAGTTGTCCCACGGCACACTCAACTACCATGAGGCGGGTAGCGGCCCCCACTTGTTGATGATCCACGGCTCAGGCCCCGGCGTCAGTGGGTGGGCGAATTTCTCCGGGAACCTGGCGTGGTTCTCCCGGCGATTCCGCTGCCTCGTGGTGGACCTCCCTGGCTATGGTGGCAGCCAGCCATTGGCGGGTGACCCAATCGCCGGGGCAGTGAAGGCCTGCCTGGAGTTCCTTGATGCCGTGGGTGCACCCAGTGCCCACGTGCTGGGCAATTCACTGGGTGGCATGGTGGGTTCGCATATTGCGGCCGCCCATCCCGAGCGCGTCAGGAGCCTGACCTGTATCGGCGGTATCGGTCTCAACCTGTTTGCGCCGTTCCCCGCCGAGGGCGTCAACCTCCTGACGGCCTTCGCTGAAGCGCCCAGCCGGGAGCGGCTGGAAGCCTGGCTGCGCTCGATGGTTTACGACCAGGCGCTGATCACGCCCGAATTGATCGACACGCGTTGGGAGCAGGCCATGGAGCCCAACACCCTGGCCGCCACCCGGCAGATCTACTCGCGCCAGGGCATCGGCCAGATCGCCGCGATGCGCGAACAGCATCCTACTCGTGCCATCGAGCACCTGGCCACAATTCAGGCGCCTACGTTACTCACCTGGGGCCGCGACGACCGGGTGACACCGCTGGACGCCGCACTCCTGCCGATGCGCCTTATCCCCCTCTGTGAACTGCATACCTTCCCCCGCTGTGGCCACTGGGCGATGATTGAGTGCAAGCAGGCTTTCGAAACGCTGGTCATGAGCTTCCTCTGTCGCGATGAACCGGGTGGCCCGGACGTCACGTTTCCTGAGCGCCGTTAGCTGCCATGGTATCGAAGTCAAAACTCTACGCTCAGTTGGATCTGCTGGAGCGCGATCTGCGAGAACGTATCGTTCCGCATCTGGAGTTGGCCGCAGCGGGTGAGAACGAATTCGTCTTCTGCGTACCCGACTTCAATCCCTATCCGGAGCGGCGTTCGAAGACCGACCCTGAAACAGAGGCATTGGTTTTGTCAGGCAGGCAAATACTGGCCTTGAGGGAGAAGCTGAACGAGCCGTCAGATGGCACCATCGCTGAGCGCATTTGCTGGTATTGCCGCAAGTGGAGTGATGGGAAAGACAATCGGCACGTCAACGTTCAGGCGTTGGCGAATGCGTTTCTGGACGAGATTGCTTGTGCAAAAGCAAGATAGGTCAAGGCACCGGGGCCTTGTTTGGCCAGGTGACGGCAGCGATCGACTCGGTGTTTGGCAAAGCGTAATCCGCCTCCGACTGCGGGGAGCGAGAAACCTTGGGGGCGTCTTATGAAAATGAATTATTTTGTCTTCGGTACACGGTCATTGGCCGACGCGGTGGGCTTCTATGATGCTTTGTTTGCAGGCACGGACATAAACCAGATCCATGTGGACGAACGGATGACTGTTTGGGCAAATGGCGATTTCATGTTTGCTGTGGCTGAGCCCTTCGACGGAGGGCGAGCCACCCACGGCAATGGCACAATGGTCGGCTTGAATCTTGCTTCGGATACCGAGGTCACGCGCCTATACAACAAGGCGCTTGAAATTGGTGGCACGAGTGAGGGGGAACCCGGTATTCGGTCTGGCAGGTTTGCCGCGTATGTGAGAGACCTGGATCACAACAAGATCTGTCTGTTTGTCTGAAGGTGTCCGGTGGCGACATCTGGAGAAAACTATGTCTCAGCGCGCATTACGAATATGGCCCCTGCTCACTGGCACGCATCGCTATGAAAAGGTCGTTTCGACGAGAAACAGAGGGCACGGGCAATACATCACCGCGCCGATTCTTGCCTATCTGATCGAAACACCGAATGGTCGTATTCTGTATGACGTGGGGTGCGACTACCAGAAGATCGCCAACCCCGCGCTGCGGACCAAGTACTACGGCCCTATGCAGGAGCTGTTTGACCCGCCTGAAATGGACGAGAGCCAGCGTATTCCCAGTTACCTGAACAAGCTGGGGCTGTCCGCCAGGGATGTAGACCTAGTTTTTCTCGGCCATTTGCACTTCGACCACGCGGGAGGGCTGTGTGACCTTCCGGGCTGCGAAGTTCATGTGCATGCGGAGGAGGTCAGTGCCGCCGCAACCCGGCTGGATGGGGGTATATTTGAAGATGAGGTTGCGGGCGCAAATGCATGGCGTTTGCAGAGTTCAGAATACGAAGTGGCAACCGGAGTCAGCGCGCTGTTCACGCCCGGGCATACGGCGGGGCATATGTCCCTGTTTGTCGAATTGCCCAAGGGGCGCCCGGTGATTCTCTGCGGGGATGCCGCGGATCTGACGGAAAATCTGACCGACGAGGTTGCTCCCGGGTATTGCTGGCAGGATAATGAAGCACTGGCCATCGATAGCATTCGCCGGCTGAAGGCGATCGCTGCGACGGAGAATGCCGAGTTGTGGCCAAACCACGATTTCAACTTCTTTAATTCGCTGCCGGCGTTTCCGGCTTGGCGAGATTAATCAAGGACATCACTCACCCGACCTTCGCTCCCGTTGATGGCGGGCCGCCTGGAAGCTTGACGCTATGGATTGGAAAATATTTTTCACAATTTTCGCATCGGTTTTTGTTGCCGAACTCGGCGATAAAACGCAATTGGCGACGATGCTCTTCTCCGCCGACAAGGCAGTGAGCAAATATACGGTATTCCTTGCGGCGTCGGCCGCGCTTGTGGTTGCTTCGGGATTGGGTGTTTTGGCTGGTAGCGCGATCTCGGGATATATCGACGAGAAAATCCTGCACTACGTTGCGGGCACCGGCTTTATCCTGATTGGCATGATGACCCTGTATAACGCCTGAGGCGATACCCGGGAGTACCGGCTCGACTCTTCCCGCTCTGGTAAACACTGCTACACTGTTTGCTGGAGGCAGCGGTCGCACTGTCGCTGTCAAGATTGACCGAATCCGGCAGGCGCGTGCTTTTTCCGCTGCTGGCCTTGGGGAGGGGGTGACATGGTGGGGCATCTCGGCAGAATTTTGATGGTAGCGTGTTTGTGCACGGTTGCCAGCGTGGTTAGGGCGCAGGATGTTGAGGGTGTTATCGAGCACCCGATGATCGAGCGCTATCCCGGTCAGGTCATCGCCTGGCAGCATATTGAAAACTACCAGCCCTACAAGGTGGCCACGGGCCCGGTCACCGGCTATCGGGCCATTGCGGACTGGATAGAAACCGAAGGCAGGGTTACGCGAACGTTTTACGAGTACGAAGGTGAAGATCGCACGTTCTCCGAAATCTACAAGAATTATCTGGATGCGCTCAGGCAGGAAGGCTTCGATATTATCGGAGAAGGCATGTCTTTGGATCGCAAGGGCGTTGCAATTGGCTCCGGGCAGTGGATGGAGGTGACGTTTCGTGCCAATCCTGTCGCCAAGCCAGGGGCGGTGAACACGCTGTTTGCAGGGACATCCTCTTCCGGCGGTGCGGGGGCAATTGTGGCCAGTAAGGAGCGCGCTGCCGGGTTGGTGTATGTTGTTGCGTATGTAGAGCAACACGCGAAAAACTACGTCGGCACGTTGATCGACATTGTCGAGGTCGAGGCTGCCGAAACCGGCCTGGTGGTGGTAGACGCCGAGGCCATCGGCTCCGATATTGCGGAGTACGGGCGTGTGGTTCTGGATGGCATCGTGTTTGATTTTGACAAGGCGACGCTCAGAGCCGAGTCGAGCGTGGCGCTTGAGGCGATAGTGAGCTATTTGCGGGCCAATCCGGAGAAGCAGTTTTATGTGGTTGGTCACACCGATTCAAAGGGTACGTTCGACTACAATCGAACGCTGTCTGCAGACCGCGCTCGCGCCGTGGTGGAGGCGTTAAAAAACGACTACGATATCGCTTCAGGTCGTTTGCAACCGCATGGTGTGGGGCCACTGGTTCCGGTTTTCTCTAACGGCAGTGATGCTGGGCGGGAGAAAAACCGCCGGGTCGAGCTGGTCGAGAGATAAGCCACGATTCGCCGGAACATAACGTTTACTTTGCATAACTTAGAGGGAACACCGCAATGCTTAGCCATGTCATGATCGGCTCCAACAACATCGAGCAATCGAAACGCTTCTATAACGCTGTTCTCGGCGTGCTCGGGGCTGGAGCGCCCATGGAGCACAAGAACGATACCGGGCAAACGCGCTTGTTTTACATCCACGGTGGTTCCAACTTCAGTGTGAGTGAACCCATCAATGGCAAACCGGTAACCACCGCCAATGGCTCCACCATCGGCTTCGCCTGCAATTCACCTGAGCAGGTCAAGCAGCTGCACGATGTTGCCGTAGCCAATGGCGGCACCAGTGTTGAGGATCCACCAGGCCCCCGGGAAAGCACCATGGGCGTAATGCACCTGTGCTATTTTCTCGACCCCGATGGCCACAAGATCTGTGGCATTCACCGCGAGAGCTGAAAAGGAGGAAAAATGACAGAAGCCTGTAGCCCAAGCGAGTTGGACTCTTCCCTGGCTGAGCTGAACAAGCTCTCAAACGGCGCATGGTGCATCAAAGATGGCAAGTTGCACCGGGAATTCAGTTTCCCGGACTTTGTTGCGGCTTTTACTTTTATGGCAAAAGTGGCTTTGCTCGCCGAACGGGCCAATCACCACCCTGAATGGTTCAACGTCTACAACAAGGTGGTTGTTGATCTGACAACACACGATGCAGACGGTATATCCTGCAAGGATTTCGACCTGGCGCGTGAGATGTCAGAGTAAGGCAATGCTGCGCGAAGGCGAGGAATCACGAATTATCGAGATGGCCTGGGAGGGGCGCACGCCCTTTGAAACCATTGAGTTACAATTCGGCTTGAAAGAGCCTGATCATCAAACTCATGCGCCGTAGCCTAATATGAGCCAGGAGCAACCCAACAACCCGCTGCACGGCGTTACCATCGAGATGGCGTTAACCCGGTTGGTTGATCGTTATGGCTGGGATGGGCTGGCGCAGAGAATTGATGTCAATTGCTTCAAGAACGACCCGTCAATCAAGTCATCGCTGAAGTTTCTGCGCAAAACCCAGTGGGCCAGGGACAAAGTGGAGCATCTGTACCTTGCCACATTTGACCGACCGTCACCTTGGGGGCGCTCTCAGGTTTGACGGGCTCCTTTCGTTTACCGGTCTCGCTCAGGATGGCCGCTGCGTGAGCGATCTGTGGTGCTGCAAACACTCAGGCATACATGAGGCTGAAGAGGCGCCCCTATGAAATACATCTTTGTCGCCGCGTTGCTGGCGTCAGTTGCTGCCTGCAGCAACGAGCAGGTTTATTCGGCGGTGCAGCAAAACCGCCAACTCGAGTGCAGTAAACTACCGCAGCCCGAATATGAGGAGTGCATGCGGGAAACCGGCATGTCGTACGACGAGTATGAGCGCAAGCGTCAGGAGCTGCTCAAGGACGATCAGCCGGCGACGCGTGTGACGCGTTAAGCCAGCGTATATAGCGCCGGCCATGTTGCACATCGCGCTGCACTTTCTCGTGCCACTGGTTGTGGCGGCCGTGTTTTTTCGCCGTCGTTGGCAGTACGCATCGGTGGTGATGATTGTCACCATGCTGGTAGATATCGATCACGTTCTGGCAAGCCCGATGTATGATCCCGGTCGGTGCAGTATCGGTTTTCACCCATTGCACCAGCCCTGGTGGGTGGGTGTGTATGTGCTGCTTTGTGTTTTCCCGGCAAGCCGGCTGGTGGGGCTGGGTCTGTGCATACACATGCTTCTGGATGCATTTGACTGCCAGCTCACCAGCGGGGTCTGGGTCAACCCGGTGTCAAACACCCTCGCAGGCTTCGTTGTTCAGGGCGGGCTCTCTAGTCTATCCTCCGTGTAAAATTTGATTGTGGTCGCTTGAGGGCAGGGTATGGATTGGCGGGGCAGGCGACGGAGCAGTAATGTCGAAGATCGGCGGGGTCAGCCCGTCCGTGCTGGCGGTGTGCCCGGCCTCATGCTGGTTGTGCGTTTATTGCCCTGGTTGTTGCGCAGTCGGGCGGGCCGTGTGCTGCTGGGGCTGGGTGTGGCCGCGTTTGTCGGTGCACGCATGTTGGGCATCGATATATTGCAGGTGTCGCCGGGCACCGGCAATGCGTCGGCAACGGCTCCTCTCGCACCGCAAGAGCAGGAGCTCGCGGAGTTTGTCGCCGTGGTATTGGCGGACACAGAGGCCACCTGGCAGCGTATTTTTGCCGCCATGGGGGGTGTTTATGAGGAACCGGTGCTCGTACTGTTCAGCCAGCGCGTAGCCTCTGCGTGCGGTTCTGCCAGCTCCGCCATGGGTCCGTTTTATTGCCCGGCTGATCGCAAGGTGTATCTGGACCTCGGTTTCTTTCGTGACCTTGATCGTCAGCTGGGTGCGCCGGGTGATTTTGCACAGGCCTACGTCATTGCGCACGAGGTTGGGCATCACGTGCAAACCTTACTGGGGGTCAGCCAGCAGGTCCGTGCCAGTGGCCAGGGCAAGTCGCGCGCGGCAGTCAACGCCTTGTCTGTTCGCCAGGAACTGCAGGCCGACTGCTTTGCGGGTGTTTGGGGTTACGCTGCACAGCAGTTTCGCCAGATGCTCGAGCCGGGAGATCTGGAGGAGGCCCTGCAGGCCGCTTCCGCCATTGGCGATGATCGCTTGCAGCGCCGCGGCGGTGGCGACATAGTGCCCGACAGCTTCACTCACGGCACCTCGGCGCAGCGGGTGGAATGGTTCCGTCGCGGTTTCGCTAGCGGCGACATCAACGAATGCGATACTTTCGCGACCGACGTGTGAACGTTCGCGGCGCCAGAACCCATAGGTGACGAGCGCGCCTTGCCTGCAGCCGTTGAGGAGGAAAAATGTCGGCCCTACACCAGCAGCATCTGGACTGCCCCTACTGCGGCGAGTCCATTGAAGTATTGATCGATGAAAGTGAAGCCGGGCAGCAGTACATCGAGGACTGCCAGGTCTGCTGTCGTCCCATTCTGTTTCATGTGGCCATGAGTATGGATGGTGAGCTGTCGGTTTCCGTGCACGATGAAAATGAAACGTTCTGATTGTTAAGGGTTGGCGATGTTTGAAATACTGTTATCTGAAGATATAGCGGCTCCACCGGAAGTGGTCTGGGGGGTGATTACCAACACCGAGGACTATCCGCTGTGGAATACCTTCGTTGTATCCTGCGATTCCACCTTTCGCGTGGGAGACCCCATCCACATGAAGGTGAGGGTGTTGCCGTTCATGACGCAACCGCAGACGGAAACGATCTGGCGCAATGAGGAAGGCAAGTTGCTGGATTACGGCATCAAGGCCCCGCTCGGTGCTCTGACCAGCACGCGGCAGCACCGTCTGAGTGCAACAGCGTCGGGTGGTACCCACTATGAATCCGTGTTTCGGCTGGAGGGGTGGTTCGCTCCGGTGGTCGGCTTGCTCTTTGGTGCTCAGTTGCGCAGGGGCTTTGGTGAAATGACGGGGGGAATCGCGCGCCGGTCGGTGCATGTCCATGAAGCTTCGAACGCCGCATCCTAGCCCACCGGGCGGCCCGGACGGTCGCCTGCAACTCGCGTTTTCGCGCCCGGTGGTGGTGCGGGCGCTCAAAGTGGCGGCGCTGGTGGGCACACTGCTGGCATTGATCAATCACGGTGACAGCCTGCTGGCTGGGTCGCTCAGCGGCGAGGCGCTGGCCAAGGTGCTGCTGACGTATCTTGTGCCCTACGGAGTGTCGGTGTGGTCAGCGGTCAGCGCGCTGCAGGCAAGCAGGGACTCCCACTAAACCCGCGGATTACTCAGGTGAAGAAGTAGGTGTACAGCAATCGTCCCGGCATGGCGAGCGCGCCCACTGCGGCGCCCAGCGTGCCCAGGTAGGCTCCGACAGCGAACCCCCTGTGGCGCCGGATATTGCCGCACCGTATGGCACTGACAGAAATCACCACGCAGATGATGACCCAGATCGACAGCAGATGAATGGGCCCATAGCCCATGAACCAATCGAGATGACTGGTCAACCAGAACGATGAGAGAGCTGCCACCATCATTGCCACCATCCACGACCAGCCTAGCACTCGATGCCGCGGTGTGCCTTTGGTGGAGGCGAGCTGGAACGCGCCGATCGCCAACACCCATAGCGCCGCTGCGAGATGAATGTAAACAATGGGATGGACTCCTCCTCACCTAACCGGCATCTACGTGCCAAAA
>TARA_R110000772_G_scaffold137263_2_pt1 | contig 13817 bp, 17 predicted proteins | sample TARA_R110000772 | Tara Oceans TARA_R110000772 (sample SAMEA4397948) | marine metagenome | biome: Polar Biome; feature: [SRF] surface water layer (ENVO:00010504); material: water (ENVO:00002006), including particulate matter (ENVO:01000060) such as... | depth 5 m | reverse complement strand
ATTAGTTACCTCCCTTTTCTTGGTTTTATCGTTTTCCATAGTAGGGGTTTTGGTTAATTATAAATATTTATCATTATTTTGAGAATTATGTTTTATATAATTTCCCCATTTATACTTAGCATACTCATGCCCATTTTGCTCTGCAATTTGTCGTTTTTCTCCATTAGTTGATATTGAAGCAAAGTGGTAAAAAGGACAACCATATTCCCTTAACATTTTCAACCCAGATAATTTACATTTTAAAAAGAAATCCCAATCTGCAACCATTCCCTGTTCATAATTTTCATCCCATCCACCTAATCTTAAAAAATCTACTTTAGACATAAAAATAGGTAAAGTAGAACCATTTTCTTCTTTTCTAGAAGATAAATTAGAATATTCTTCCAAAAACCCATTTAAATCAAATTCTTCAGGTGTTTTTCCAAAATCTTTTATTATAAATTGAGGAAACATACTAGGTGAGGGTTCAACTTGATTAGGAGCAATTATTGAATTAGGTTCATATGAATTTTCAAGCATCTTATCCCATCTATAAGGAAATACGTTATCATCATTAACTATAAGAATTTTATCATATTGTGAGTTATATACTCCTAGATTAGTACCACGACATAAACCTACATTTTCTTCTAAATTTAAAATGTCTATAAACCCAGACCATCTTTCTAGTACCTCTTTATTTATATCATAATGTCCATCAACTACAACTATGATTTGATTTTTATTTTCTTGTCCCTCAATTGCAGAAAGTAAGCATAAGTCTAAAGCTTCTGGGGATCTATATGTTGGTATTATTACGGATATCATCTATTATTTTATTACAAAAAAGTGTTATTAATTTATTATAGTTGTAATTAACTTCATCATTTAAAACGTGTAAAACCATTTTTAATAAAGCATCATTACTTTTTTTAGTGTGTGTAAAGTCTACACAATCGATAGTGTGAGTTTTATCTAACCCAGTATAATTAAATGTGATATTATTTATTTTAGGCCATTTAATGTTTTGTTTTTGTTTTAAGATGGGGTATAATAAGTACAAATCGTGGTATAGTAAATCAAATAGTTTATTATTACTCTCCCTCTTCCAAGTAACTTTTAGAGGTTTTTGGGGGGATAAGATTGATTTTAACTTAATATTTTCATCTCTCCAATTAAATACATCATTAATATATAATTTTACTTTATATTTTTCTGATAATTCAAAAAGTTGTAATGATTGTTTGTATGTCGGGGTTAGGGGTTTTTCACAAAAAACATTCTTTTTAGATTTGAGGCAATATTTAACTATATCAAAGTGAGTATCATTAGGGGTTGCTATAAATACCCAATCAACTAAATTTAATTTTTTTTGATAATTATCTTTACTCCCACATACAAACTTTACATTACTTATTTTTTCTAATTTCGATAATAAAATTTTACCCCAATATCCCTTCCCAATTACCCCTACATTCATATCATTTTCTTTATCTGCTGACCAATTTTATGACAAGTGGATACTTTACCTGATAGTACATTTATAATTTTGGGGTGGTTTGGGTAAGTAAAAATTTCGGATAATCGTTCATCGTTATTGTTTATGGGTAAAGCTCTAGTTGTTCTCCAATAACCTGTACGTTCTACATCTTTTAAAAATGGAAAATATACTTCAGATTGTTTATATATATTATCAATATCTAATTCCCCTTTAACTAAAGAATGTTCTACACTATACAATAAAAATTCATTTTTATTACTTCCCTTAGGTAAAACACTACAAAAAGGACCATCCATAATTGTTACCCCAAAAGGTGGAGAATTCATTTTAAAATACGGAACTACTACATCTTGGAGTTTTAATTCCATCTCAGGGATACCTAGTTGTTTATTTACTTGGTTTATACCAGCATATGTGGTATTTATTAAGTAATCACAATCATCAATATTACCATCAAATTTAGTATTAAATTTGATTGGTATATGTTTTATTAAATTATTAATTATTGATTTTAAAATATCATAATCAAATACTGATTCATCTGTTTTTAATGAAGTTTGGATATAATCTTTATTTACAATATTACTATTAGGATACTCAATATCATAATTTATATTAATTTTATCACAAAAGTCAATATACTGCTTTGAAGTAATATGACTATTTTCTCTAGCAATCATGTAATAGTTAGGGAAATTGGAAACAATAGCATCTTTGTAATTAGTTAGAAATGTAATTAAACCATCTAAGCTTTGTTTTGCGGTTTCAATACTTCTGGGATAGTGATACCCTAAATGTAAACGATTATGATTACACCTAGAAGCTCGTTGCATTATATCTGAGTCTTGTTCTATAATAATAACATCATGTCCTGCTCTATCTAACTCGTAAGCAATAACACAACCAAATATTCCGGCTCCTATAATTTTTACTTGCATTCTTCTTCCCAATTTACATAAGGTGATAACATATCTGCTTCCACATGGGTGGAATACCCAGGCATGCAAGATACTAAATTAGATCCAATTCTCCACAATTCAGTAAACATCTCATGGTCTCTAGTATATTCTCCTTTACAGTATTGTAAATGGATAGAGAATCTATTTTTTATAGTACTAAATTTACAAGCAAAGGTACAGGTTGTTGATGGAGTTGTTCTCCAATATGTAGAAGGTGATTGTATAATTTTAGATTGTAAGCTATCATACATTGGTAAATAATATTTATCGGGGTGGTCATATAATGTAAAATATTCTGCCCCTATACAATTTACTCCTTCTAATAATATATCTACCCATCCAGGTTTATGTAAATAATCATCTTCTACAAAATATATTATATCATCATCATTAAAATTTTGATTATTCACATATTTTAATATCTGTGTGAATGATTTAGCTTCTGTTCCAGCTTCTATTTCTATAGTATCTACTTGTTTTTTTGAAATAAAATGATCATTAATATCCCCGCTTCCTTTATCAAAAACTGCTACATATTTAACATTATCGTTAAATGTTTTTAAAAAGTTATCAAATATTTTTTCTCTATCAAACCAAACAGGCCTTTCTTTATTGGCTGAGTTGCTGGAGAAGTTGCAATGTCTTTGGAATATTCTAATCATAAAAAATTTTTAATGTATTTAACATAGGTTTGAGTTGAAGTGAATGTAGATCCACCCTCAATATTTTGTTCTATAAAATCTACATATTTACCATTATTAATCTGTTCTTGTAAATTGTTAAATATTTTTTCTTTATTTAAGTCTACTAATCCCGGATATGTTTTAAATGCACCTATAGCTCCGCTTCCTTTGATTAATACGGTAGGAATACCCAACTGTATAGGTTTAAATGATAATGTAGAAGGGGCAGAAATAACTATTGCTGAATCTGCAATTAGTTGATCAATATTATCTGTATTAGGAACTACTGTACAATCTATCAAGGATTTAACATAATTTATACTTTGTTTAAAATCTGGATTATCAAGTCTAGGTTTAATCTTTACTACAATTGGTAAACCATACTCTTGATTCATTTCAACAAGTCCGGTTTCTTGTACAAAATGTCTATCGAAATTAACTGGATATATAGAATTACGATTAGCTATAAAATTGGTTATAACTAAAATATGTTTTTGACTTTTTACTACTGATTTTAATGTATCATTTGCGGGGATTCCACCTGTTTTAAAATCCATCCTTACATCATGACTTACCCCAATTGCATTATGTGGGTTATCTTCATTACCGTGAGAGTTTCCAATTATTGTAATATTTTTTTCTTTACATCTATTATAAAAAGATGGAATATTAAATTCAGGAACTGCTCTATTATCATCAAATATAACTAATGAATATTCATCTAAATTAACATAATTACATAAATCTTCTGTTATATTATCTCCATGAAATTGTACCCCAGGCCCTACTATTATATTATTGATATATGATTTATATTCATTAATTTTTATAGTTCTTTCATCTAAATCACCAACCCACGGTGTTTTCTCACTAAATAATCCAACAAGAAATAAATCTAAAGTATATTCTTTAGTTAATTCTGGAATAATTGGCCATAACTTTTCAGCTACCCTATGATTTGTAAATAATAATAATATTTTATTTTTTAACATATCTTTGAGATCTAGGTAATGTTTTAAATTGATCCGTTAATGGTAAGTGTTTATTTTGATAGTTATGTTCTACAAATGTTTGGTTTAATGCATTAACTTTAACGTCAGGGTGTTTCCATAATGAGTACATCATAGAAATTTGATCTTCAGTATTCCACTTTGCAGTTTCTTCAAACCATAATTTATTAAATGATCTAATTTGTTCATTATTTTTTCTATATAATATTCCATTTTCATATAATCCAATATTTTCTGGATATCCGTCTTGTTTATATTTTATACCTTGATCTGCAATCATTTCTTTTGAATCCCTAGGTGGATTTCTAAATTGAGTTGCTTCTACTTCTTGGTACAAACAGTTACGATCACAGTGTTTATGTACAGATAAATCATTCTCCCCTAAATGAGCTTCAAATAAACTATGAGGGTCATATTGAAAATAAATTTCATTATCCATCCATAACCAGGCATCATATTCTGGAAGTAATTCTTCTGGGGAAGTTTTACATTTTCTAGCTGTCCACCTTCCATTTCTCCATATATCAATTTTTCTAACATCCCAAAAATCTGATTTTAAGTAATCACTATTAGTAAATGCTATATAATCAATTCCATTTTTGTCATGTTGATAATCAATAATATCCCCATACAAATAATTAGGGTCATCTGTAAATAATGCCGTATATATTGCTAATTTTTTCATCCTATTCCTTTCCATGTTGCTCCATTATTAGTATAAAAATGATTACATTTTTGGGATACCCCATCATACAAGTATGTGTGTCCTTTATTTACCATATCAATTGCCCAATATCTATCTTCTTTCCCCTGTAATACTTCATCGAAGGGGTTATCTATTAATGTTTGCCGTTTGTAAAAACAAAATGCATTGTGTAAAAAATATCTATCTTCTATAAATGAGTATAAATTTTCTTTTCTTGATTTATTAAAATGACTCCAAATGTATCTTTTCCCAATTTCCTTTCCTTTATATATGGGAGTTTGATTCCCAAATACTGCTACATGATTGCTTAAGTCCTCTTTTAATAAATTTTTATTAATTTCTGTAATTTGGGAATGGGCAGATAATACTAAAATAACATCATTAGTACAATTTTTGACTCCTTCATTTAAAGCCATCCCTGGGCTATAATTATCAACATTTATAATTTGAAGATTATTCTTTAACGATGGTCTAAATAGACTAATAATCTCTAATGAACTATCATTTGAATTATTATCAACAATAATAATTTCAGGATTAATAAAGTTATTAATTACAGATTGTATTGCAAATCCTATATATTGTTCTTCATTTCTATTTCTTATAATAACACTAATATTATCCATTAAACCTCCCTTCATAGTTTTTTCTAGAATCTTGTTCTAATTTATTATAACCATTTCCATGATTAATCATCATATCATGAATATAATGAATATATTTGGATAACCCAAATAAATCTTCAGGAAGGATAGCAAATTTATTATCTCTACCTGGAAGATTATTATCAATGGTAAAATGTTTTTCAATTACTTTAGCTCCATACCCTATAGCTATTTTTGCTGATTCTATTCCTTGTATATGATCACTATATCCTACTTGGTTATGTATATTTTTTAGTTCTATCATTTTTGGGAGGTTTGCAATTGAATAATCACAAGGGTATGTTGAAACACAATGCATCAAATGCCAACTAGCAGTTGACCCAAAATAATTTAAGCTTTCTTGAATTTCATCTAAGGTAGAAGTTCCGGTTGACATGAAAACTGTTTGAAAATTTTCCCCACAAAATTGAATTAATTTATGGTTTCTAGATTCAAAACTAGGGATTTTTACTTCTTTACAACCTAATTCAACTAATAACTTTGCATCACTAATACTAAATACAGATGATAAAAACTTAATACCTATTTGGTTACAATAATTAATTAATTCAATGTGGTCATTTTTTGACAATTCAGCTTTTTCATAAATTTGACGTCTACCATCATCATCCCAAGAACCGGGTTTTAATCTATCTACAGACCATGTTTGGTATTTAGCATATGTAGCTCCATTTTCTTGAGCGGCTTTAGCCATTTGTTTTGCTAAATTCATATCTCCACAATGGTTCCATCCTATTTCTGCTATTATTGCTATCATATTATTTCTTATTTATATATTTTATTAATTTATCTTCAAATACTCTTACTTGTGTATCGATTGAATTATTTAATGCATTTGCTATATGGGGGGAGATAAAAACATTATTTAATTTTAATAAACGATTTTCAGATTGGATAGGTTCATTCTGCACAACATCCAAAAATGCTCCTCTAATCTTTTTACTTTTTAACGCATTATATAAATCTACTTCATTTATAGTTTCACCTCTTCCCACATTAATAATATACGAACTTTTATTCATTTTTCCAAACGTTTCAGCTGTAAAATAATTTAATGTTTCTAAGGTTATAGGAAGAGCATTAATAATAAAATCATAAGGTAAATTTGAAAGATCATTTATATGAGTATGTCTATCTAATCCCTTTACGTTCATACCCAATGCTGATAATAGTCGGTTAACTTCTTTACCTATTCGACCAACTCCTACAATTAAACATGATACTTGATTAAAAGATTTAATATGATTAATATTTTTATCAAACCCTAATCTATTAGTTGTCATTCTATCTAAACCCCTCAATAAATGTAAAACACCAGCTACTGCATATTCTGCTACACCGTCAGAACTATCTGGGGTATTTGTAATTATTATATTACCTGGAAAATTAGTTGTATTATTTATACCTGTTTTAGAAAGGTGTACCCATTTTAATTTAGGCATTACCTCAAGGTGGTGGGGTGTTATTTTATCACCCCAATATATTTCTACATTAGGATTTACAGTTGTAGTAATTTTTACGCTAAATTTATTTTCTATTTTAGATAAAATATTTTTAGGAATTGAGTAATTTTTAGTTCTATTATATAAATCAGTGTATATTACCATTTAATTTAAAATTTTTAGTTTTATTTAACTTATATTTATTTTTAACTTTATCAGTTATGTGTATACCAACCCCAATATTATCTGAATGTATTTCATCATTTATCTCTAATTCCATCATTGGTACTTCTAAATAAGACACATCAAAAGCTTTCGCAAAATGCTTGTTAGCATTAATTGCAACTTGACTCCCCCACACATGCATGGCTGTATTTTGTTTCCCAAATGTATTTACAATAGCAGCACAATCTTTAATACCACCACTATTTGTTACATCTGGCTGTATAATATCAACAGCGTGGGAATCTTTATATAAATTAAATTCTAACATTTGATTTAATGCTTCCCCTCCAGCAATAGAAATATTACTCTTATCACGAAGTTGTGCATATGCCTGAGTATCTGTAGGGGTAAAAGGTTCTTCTAACCAAAACGTATTAAACATTTCAAGCTCATTAGTCCATTGTAGTGCTGTTTTTAAATTCCATTTTGTTGGGTTTGTACCCATTATAGCATCAACCATTAATATATTTGATCCTAAACAATCTCTAGCTACCTGTAATCGTTTAAGGTCTACATCTTTGTCTTGCAATCCAATCCTCATTTTATAAGATGTATAACCTTTATCAATAACCATCTTTACATCCTGCTCTATCTGTTCAGGGGTAAAGGTAGAAGAGCCATTGCTAGCATATTCAGGAATTTCGTTATTACCCCCTAAGTATTCATATAAGGGGATACCTTGAACTTTACTTAAAATATCGTGCAATGCAATATCAATTCCACTTGATATACATTTAACTAATCCGCTTCGACCAATGTATGGTATATTATTTAATATATTTATATTACTTACATCAGATCCAATTAGATATGACTCTAAATATTTTACTATAGGTTCAATTAATTCTGCACAATAAACCCCGGCATATGTTTCCCCAAAACCTATAACCCCACATTCTGTATGGACTTCAATGATACCAATATTCTTTGTATCACTCTGATATCCATAATACACATGACCACCTTTAACAGGTGATGATAATCCATACCCTATAACTTTACTTATTTTCATTTTCTATTATAAATTTTGCTAACATTAAATCCCGAGGTTCATCAATATTTATTGTTCTTTCTTGGGGCATAATGTATGGTCTAGTAACTTTACCTAACCTAAGTCCGTGGTTTGTTATCTGATTCCAAGTCATAGCATATATAGAACCATTTCTAACATATGCTGGGGGTTCCAAATCTTGTCGTCTTTGACCCTGAATGTCTGGATTTTCTCTACTATCAAATCCTTTTAACATATCATTCTCAATAAACTTAACTCGAGATGGGTGATTATCCCAAATCCTAACAACTGATACTACAGAATCAGATTTAGTTGTATCTAATTTTTCTATAACATTATCAATATCACCCACTTTTTTTAAGGGATTAGTACACATTATTTCAACAACATAATCATAAGTATCTATATCTTTTAATACTTCTACCAACCCATCTGCAGAAGTTTGTATATCAGAGACTTTTTTCCTTCTAAAACATTTTATATTATTATCTACACAAACCTGCTCTATATCTTTATCATCTGTAGCTACTATGTAATTATCTATATATTTACTTTTCAAAGCTTCTTCAATAGTATATGATAATAATGGTTTATTATTAATTGGTACAATATTTTTTTTAATAATTCCACGGCTGCCACCACGTGCTAAGGTAATAGCTAAAACTCTTTTCCCATTTATCATAAATCAAAACTTTTTAAAGGCCCATTAATTGGATCGTGGTTGTAGAAACTCCATAACAGTGTGTCTCGATAACTCTCTTTAACAGGTTCAAAAGTATTTCTATCTCCATACTTGAACCCCCACCTATCTTCCCACACCTCATGGTGGTTGAATTTGCTAAAATAATGTTCTCTATTCCCCTTTTCATTATTTGGAGAATCTTTTGGGATACCAAATTTCAATTTAGATCTTTGTTCATGTGCTAAGCAAAATTGTGGTAAAACAATATTATATATGTTTTTATTTAAAAACTGAAAGCATATGTCATCCCATGAATGGAACATATGATATTCAGAAGTTGGTATTATATGTGTTTTATACTGTTTAATATTTAATAATCCAGAGGTCCACATTATAGATTCGACTGCAAACGGATTTTTAAATTTTTCATCATATCTTACCCTAGTTGAAGACCAGTATTTGTGGCTTCTATAATATAGATCTCCGGGTTCTAAAGGGGTTCTCGCAGTTGTTCTTAATGGGGTATCTTCTCCATTAAAATCTTTAATTTCGTAATCATCATGTAATATATTAAATCCAATAGCTCCAAAAGAAGTTAGATCTTTTTGAGAAACATATTTATTTAATTTATTAAAAAAGTCATTTGATTTTGGATAACAATCATGTGAAAAGTATAGTAAATATTCAACATTTTTACTCTCAAAATAATCACATGCTGTTAATAAATTCCACAACATGCCTCTATTTTCTCTATCTTTATATTCTACATTATATTTTTTACATACTTTTTTTCCTAATTCTTTTTGTTCTATAGAAGAATCTTCATCTATATTTAAAATTTTATAACCCTTTGTATCTACTTGACTGCACCAGTTTTCTAATAATTCATAATTATTTCTACTAGTAAAAACAATTCCTATTTTTTTATCCATGTTATTTATTTTTATTATTTTCTTTACTATAATATTCTAACCAATGATCAACCATTTCTTCCATCATCCCTTTAAATGTGTATGTTGGTTTCCATCCTAATTCTGTTCTTATTTTAGTTGAATCTCCTTTTAAATATGGTAATTCTTCGGGTCTTAAAAATTTTGGATTTTGAGTTACATAATCTTTATAATCTAACCCTAGATGGTTAAATACTAACTCACACATTTCCCTTACTGAATGGGTTTTCATAGTTGATACTACCCAATCTCCAGGTTTATCATTTTGCATCATTAAATACATTGCTCTCACATAATCATATGAATGGCCCCAATCTCTATATGAATCCATATTACCTAATTCTAATTTATCTTGTAAACCAAGCTTAATTTTTGCAGCTGCTTTAGCTACTTTATTAGTTACAAAATTAGATCCTCTTCTGGGGGATTCATGGTTAAATAATATACCATTAGTAGCATGTAAACCATAAGCACGTCTATAATTTCTTACAATATTGTAACCAAATACTTTAGAGCATCCATAAGGTGATACTGGATTCATTATAGTAGTTTCTCTTTGAAAATTATCATCTTCAATAGATAAACCAAACATTTCCGAACTACTAGCTTGGTAAAATTTTGCATTAGGGCATGAACGTCTATAAGCTTCTAACATGTTTAAAACCCCTAATGCATTTGTTTGAACAGTGAATTGGGGGATATCAAAACTAATTCTCACATGGGATTGAGCTGCTATGTTATAAATTTCATCAGGTTGAATTTTATCTAATAATCTTTCTAACCCCCCCTGATCCAGTAAATCTCCATAATAATTAAATATTTTATCCTGGATATTAGATAACCTAACATCTTGATTTTCAGGTGAAGAATTTCTTCTAACTATACCATGCACCTCATAACCTAATTCTACTAAATACTCTGCAAGATAACTTCCATCTTGACCACCTATACCAGTTATAAACGCTTTCTTCCTTTTCATTACTTTATCCATTTTTACATAATATACGAAAAATCTCTCGCTATTACAAGTTTATTTTACTTAATATTTCACTACTGATAATTGAATATTGTTTACCTTTTATAGTAATATAAGCCCCATGATGTGGGGGGCAAAAACAGGATTTAATTTTTTTATTTATAACTTCAATAGTATCATCAGGCTTAATTTCTCTTAAATTATTAAATTCTTTTTTAGAAATATACCTACCACCTTTTTGAGGAAATCTAGGTATAAGGTTAGGGGACGACTTATTTGTTAATATTATTTGTATAACTTCTTTATATAAAACTAGTAATTTTTCATGGCTTACTTTTGATAATGAATATACACTATGTTGGTTTGGATTTATTTTAAATTTTTTAACTTCAATAATATCCCCAGTATCAAAAGTTTTATCAATAAAATGGGCAGATACCCCCCATTCTTTTACTTGTTCATATAACGCATAGTTAAATACACCCCCCATACCTTTCCATTCTGGTAAGGGTGCAGGGTGGAAATTTATACACCCTATTCGAGGGGTTTTCAATAATTTATCTTTTATTAGTTTCCCCCACCCGTAAGATATGACTAAATCTACATCATTTAAATTAATATCATTAACATTTTGAGTGACATTTATATTATTACGTTTACAAAAATCAAATAATAAATCTTTGCTACTAGTAACACATTCAATTTTACTACCAGATATTGGGTTTAAAATTTGGATTAAATATTGTAAGGCATTTATCCCTAAACAGTTATTATTCCCCCCAACATGCTTCCCTAAAAATATAACTTTCATAATATATTATCTTGTTTGTAAATAGGGGTCTTCATCATTATTTAAACAGTGTAATTCAAAATCATTAATGTTTAATGCATCCTTAAGTTTATTGCAAACATATTCAATTTGTTCTTTTTTTAATTCTGGGTATGATGGCATGCATAAACCATGCTCATAAACATAGGAAGAATTAACAAAATCAGAACATTTATCATTTACACAATCACAATTCATATAACATGGCTGTTTATGGATTGGGTAAAAAAATGTACGGGTTTCTATATTATGATTTGATAAATATTTCATTATCTCATCAATCTTTCTATCAAAAGATATTGCTACTCTAAAGGGAATGTGGTTAGATCCATTAATGGGTTCTAGTATTGTTATACCTTTTATATTTTTTAAATTATCTTTATATATTTTTAAAATATTTTGTTTTTTTTCAATTATAATGTCTAATTTTTTTAATTGGGCTAATCCTACAGCACATTGGATATCTGTTATCCTAAAATTATACCCAATTTCAGGATGTTTGAATGAACCCCTGTCTATTCTTCCTTGATTACGCAAATAAAGTAAATTTTTATATATTTTTTCATCATTTGTACAAACAAATCCACCTTCCCCGGTTGTAATTGTTTTATCCGCAAAAAATGAAAAACTTCCTACATCCCCAAATGATCCACAATGTTTACCTTTCCACTTCACTCCAATAGCTTGGGCTGCATCTTCAATAACTTTTAAATTATACTTATTTGCAAATTTCATTACACTATCCATATTTGCAGATGTACCATATATGTGTACAGGCATTATAGCTTTAGTTTTAGTTGTAATTAATTCCTTACATTTATTTATATCTATGTGTAGGGTCTTTAAATCTATATCAGCAAATATAGGTTTAGCCCCTATCATTTCAACAGCATTAGCTGATGCTATAAATGTAAAATCGGGTACTATTACTTCATCCCCCGGCTTTATCCCTATTGCTTTTAAACCTAAATATAAAGATAAGGTTCCATTAGGAGCAAATACCCCATATTTACATCCTATAAGTTTACACAATTTTTCAGAAAATTCTTTAGCCTTAGGACCTTCTGTTATCCAATTTGAACTAAAACAATCTTTAATTAAATCATATTCCTCTTTACCAATATAAGGTTGAAATTGTTTAACTTCCATCATTTTATACCTTTAACATTTAACATCATTAACCTACCATTTTTAAAATCCATATGAGGAATATAAGAAGCTGAAAAGTCATCATAACCTTCTTGTTTAAATGGTTCAAATTCTTGCCATTTATATTTTTCTACTTTACTAAATCCTTGTGTATATAATTCTTTGGAAAGTAATTTATAATCATACAACATCCCATGAAGATCTTCTTCATTTTTTTGCCCTCCTATTGTTATACCCAAAATCTTTGAAATGTCCCCACTATTTAAATATTCTTTACAGACAGCCTCAAAATTAGGTACACTTATATATACTTCACCCCCCGGCTTTAATAATTTATACCAGTATTTTAATACATCTTTCCAAGAAGTATTTCTAAAAAATTCCATATTATTATTCCTACCAAAATGCTCTAACATGCAGCAGCTATAAATTGTATCTATAGAATTTTCTTCATATGGTAATTCCATTATATTGGCAATTAAATCTACTGATGGTGATTCTTGTATATCAATATTAATAAAACCTTTTATTTTCCGGTTTCCACATCCTAAATGTAACTTCATCTTATTTTTCTATTATAAAAGTCTTATCAGCTTTTACACCGTAATAAGGCCCATTTTTAAATTCGTATATTATAGTATTATCTTCTAATACTTCAAATGAATGTCCAGCTTTAAAAACGACCACACAATCCCCAGCTGACATTTCTGTTCTTAATATTATCTTATCATCTATATCATAAAATTTTGCTTCAACTTTTCCTGATAAGAATACCCAAGATTCTTGTGTTGTATCTGTTGTTCTATGTACTTTATTATGTTTATGAGGTTTAAAACTAATCCCTTTTTTTAAGTTTTTTACAGCAACTTGTAGTATTTCCTCTTCAGGACTTAAATCTATTCTGTCATCTGTAACTTCATTTTTCTTAATCAGAGTTAATAGTAAAATATCCTTATTAATTTTTGAGTAAATTCTTTGCATGTCATAATGTTTCGTAATATTTGTTTTGTTTTTCTTGTCTTTCTAGGGTTTTGGGGTGGGATAAACAC
>TARA_R110000772_G_scaffold125641_3_pt1 | contig 13829 bp, 14 predicted proteins | sample TARA_R110000772 | Tara Oceans TARA_R110000772 (sample SAMEA4397948) | marine metagenome | biome: Polar Biome; feature: [SRF] surface water layer (ENVO:00010504); material: water (ENVO:00002006), including particulate matter (ENVO:01000060) such as... | depth 5 m | reverse complement strand
ATCTTTATTTATTAGGTTCATGATCTTGCTTAAAACTTCTAGGTCTACTTTTTTATCCTCAGGTTGAATCTCTGACCTTTTGCCGATATTGGCATAATCCATATGAACTTCTTTCGAGTTCTTATTTTTATTATATAAGTTTAAGCATAACCATCTAGTCTCGTTACCAAGATGGGTTGAAAATTTAGTATTTCTGGAATCGTCATATTTTAGCGCCGCTTTATATATGTAGTAATTCCTATCCTTTAGTAGATCTACCCTATCGGACACTATCCCAGAAGTACTAGTGGGGGAGTAATTATTCACCATTGTTATGAATATACCACTATGACGTTGAACCAATTCACCCAAGCTTTGCTCGGGCTCTACGCCAACCTGCAAATTGCAGACCAGCTCATTATCGGATAAGGAGTTTATTTCCATTTTTTATTTAGAATAAATAAGAGACTAACATATAATCATAGTAATGTCAAGCAAAAAGAAAGAAAGCTCGCGCGCTTGGTCCTCGTAAGATATTGGGTCTTCGTAAGAATTACTAATTGATTAGACTAACGTGAGACAAATAAGATTAACATGAGAATAGCTTCAATAGCTAAAGCTTTTGAAGCATTATAGCATAAATTAAAATAATGTCAAGAAAAAAGAATAGTACCCTAATATTAACCTCCTACTTTTCGGTAAAGCCGCACCCGAATGATCCGGGCGATAGCGCAGTAGTGGGCAGGGGTCCAGATGGAATGGTTGCTAAGTCTGACATTAATTATATAAAAGAATGGTATGATTCCGTGGTTAGGAATAAGATAAAATCTGTAGTTTTTCACGACAACCTAGAGGATGACCTAATTAGAGACTACTCAAATGATTATGTATCTTTTGAAAAAGTATCACCAACTGAATATTCAAACAATGATTATAGATTTTTTTGCTTCAGTAGTTACCTTGAGAGCTTGATCGAAAAGCCCAGTGTGGTATTTCATACTGACGCATCAGATGTTAAGGTCGTTATGGATCCGGTAAGTCTCATTGATCAGAACGATTCGATAGATTATTTTGCCTGCAAGGATTCAATACCATTAAGCCAGTTTCCGTACAAAAAAATACATGATCACTTTAAGTGGGATGATAGTTTTAACTTTGATATAAATTACGGGTTATGGGATTTGATCAACATGGGCGTTGTAGGCGGATCATTTAACAAAATGGTAAAATTTTATAAAACTTTCGTTGAAGTAAGAGAGTCCATGGGGCAGCCAGATTTCAATTCAGACATGTGGATACTACAATACTTATTAAGGTCCAAACTTCAACCTTGTGAATTTATTATGGGCGAGCCTGTGTGCAGTCAGTTCAAAGGTTACCAAAGCGAAAGGGAGGATGTCTACTTTATCCACAAGTAAAATTACAGTTTACTGCTCGACCTATGATTCGATCAAGTGGATCAAAGGCTATTTGAACAATATAAACTCTCAGATCTCTGAGCCATTTGATTTATTTTTCATAGACGCAGGTTCTACGGATGGCTCCCTTGAAGAAATTAAACAATTCAAATTTAATCCACATATTAATGTTTCTATTTTTGAGCCTGGATTTTTATCTATTTATGAAGCTTGGAGTCTTGCGGTAGCTAAATCCAACACTCCATATTTAATGAATTTTAACACAGATGATAGGCTTAACTTTCACGCACTTTCAACTTACCATAATTACATCGAGGAATATCCAGAAGTAGATTTATTTTACGGAGTGCATAACTTCGTGTCTGAAATTGGCGGACCCAATCTACCAATAGGTGAGTACTGGAGAAATTTAACCGACTCCTTGCTGTCTGAATCAGAAGAAAAGTTAATGTTTTCTATTAATCCTTGCGGACCATTCCCTTTAGTCAAGAAACAATCATTAGTTAATGCCGGGGAATTTGATAAAAAATATTTCTCATCTGCCGACTATGATATGTGGTTGAGAATGTTCTCAATGGGAATGAAATTTAAAAGAACTCAAGATATTATTGGTGATTTCTTGTACCGCCCTGATTCAGTTTCCCAATCAAAACTAAAAGAATCCGAAACCCACGACAAAGAAATACAATTAAAATACAAAAAATGAAAAAAGTAGTATCATTTTCTCTTTGGGGCAATAACGATCATTATACATATGGCGCTATTGAAAATGCAAAAAGCATTGGCGACGAATTCTATGCGGGCTGGGAAAGCTGGTTTTATACGCACTCATCAGTAAGCCAAGAAATTCAAGAAAAAATAAAAGATGCCGGCGGTAAGATCATCCTATCCGATTACTCTGATAATTTCTCAATGCTATTCGAAAGATTTAAACCAATGTCAGATTCACAAGTCTCAATTTTTGTGAGTAGAGACTGCGATTCTAGAATTTCAGATAAAGAGTATCAATCCGTATTAGAGTGGCAAAATAGTGACTTCCAGTTTCACGCAATGCGCGACCACTTTCACCACCATCTTTTCGTTATGGGTGGATTATGGGGTACAAAAACACACGGTCTTGTGGACACGAGGCAAGCATACCAAGATATGATCGATCAAACCTTGGGTGATAAATACAACGATGACCAAATATGTTTAAATTTTTTCTATAAAAAATACCACAAAACCTTCCTTGAACATGATGACAGACAAAGACATAAAGGCGTAAAATTCCCACAGCACCAACCCTTTAAATATGGCTCTTTTATAGGGGAGCGTATAACACATGACAACAAACCTGGCCCAATAGAAAGATGGAATTAAACAAAAAAAGCGTTCTTATTCATCACCATCTCGGCCTCGGAGATCATATTGTTTGCAATGCAATTGTTAGAAAAATTTACTCAAAAAAGAAGGGTATAATTCTTGCCGTAAAACCCCACAACCTAACAAGTATACAAAGTTTATATAAAGACATAAATCTCGATTTCTTAGTAGGAGAAGATCGTGAGATAGAAAATCTTTATCGAGAATACAATGTTTTAAGAATTGGTTTTGAGAACTGTACTGCATTGAACTGGGAGCAGTCTTTTTATAAACAAATGAATATTGATTATGCCGAAAGGTATACTAATTTTTATATACAAAGAGACCCTCTTGCAGAAAAACAACTTGAAGAACAACTAAACCTCCCAAATGAGTTTGCTTTTTGCAATACATCATATAGCGGAGGAGAAATATCTATCGACACACAATCCTCTTTACCAAAGATACATCTATCAAAAATCACAGACAATATGTTCGACTGGATCGGCGTGCTTGAAAAAGCAACTGAAATACATACAATAGATAGTTCTATATTCCACCTAATTAAACAATTAGACCTAAGATGTCAAAAATATTTTCATGACATTAGAAATTCAGGAATATTCAGGACAAATTTTAGCCTTGACCATCAAGCATGGAAAGTTATTAATGTATGAAAATTATTAAACCGCAAATTGGAGGTCATGATGGCTCGTCATTTAGAGAGCTTCTCGACGCTTGGTCAGATCGAGGTTTTTGCGAAATAGTTAAAGGTTCAGTAAGTAGAGGGGCTGCATATCATTGCGATCCAGATTCCCCGCAAGCCAAATGCTGGATAAATGAAATGGAAGACATCTTGCTTTATGATTTTCCGCTACTAGACAGATTAAAGCATGATTACAATATGTGTCTTTTTTCAAATACATTCAAGAATGGGGCTGGAAATAAAAAGTGGATCTTTTGGCCTTGGCGATCAAAAACTTATGAAGCATTAAAGAACGAATTACGCTTAAGTTATGAATCTAGAATGATAAATATAGGCTTTATTGGTGCGCCTACCAATTATGAAAGGCACAAACTTTCTTTTGAGTGGTCAAAACATTGCGATTTATTCCATTATGAAACCAGAAAAGTAGATCATATAGATTACCTTAGATCTCTTTCTCGCATGAAATATGGATTATGCCTAAGAGGGGTCGGGCCAAAATGCCTTAGAGATATAGAATTAATTGGAATGGGGACGGTTCCTATTTTTACCGAAGGGGTGTGTGCTAATTATCCAGAACCTTTAATTGAAAACGTTCATTATGTTTGCGGCAAGAACTTGCAAATATCTCTTGAGAAAATTAAATCTATAACAAAGAAACAATGGGGGCACATGTCTAATAATTGCATAGATTGGTTTGAAAGAAATTGCTCGATAGAAGGATCTTTTCATAAAACACTATCTATAATTAATGAATAGCCTAGAAACTTCAATGAGCCACCTTGACGGCGACCCATCCATTTTACCGTTTTCGGTAATCCCCAACCAAATACCCGGAAGGCCCAACTTCGCTTGCGGACAGGTTAAATCAAACACGGAGCTAGGTCAGCGGATAATGGATATCGCTAGAAATCCTGAATATAAAACATATCTAGAAATAGGCACCTGGTGCGGCCTAGGAACTACAAAATGCTTCCTTGATTCCATTTTTTCACGTGAAGACGAATCCAAACTCATATCCTTAGAGTCTAATTTACAATTCTACAACATAACAAAACGGTATTGGGAGAAATTTATAGAGGTTCATGAATTAAATCCCAATAAATTTGACTTAAAGTATGGCTCCCTTATTCCATATAAAGATTTAGACGAATCTTTTGTAACGGACGCGGGATTCACTAAAGATACATATGACTACAATGCCGACATTAAACTTTCTCCAACTATATCTATAACTAAAAACATTGATGTTTTATGTCTAGACGGTGGGCACTTTTCCACCCAACTAGAATGGGATTTATTTAAAAATACCGTAAAAGTATTAGTCCTAGACGACACTAACACCTCTAAAACACGGTCTATAATTTCCGAAGCAGAGAACTCTGGCGTTTGGGATACTTTGTATTCGAGCCAAAATCGTAATGGAGAGATAATTTTAAAGAAAAAGAAACACTATCTATAATTAATGAATATTCAAAATAAACCGTGGATGTCTAAGGAAGAAACAAATCTTATTCTTAGTCTTATCAATAAAAACGATATTATGCTAGAATACGGATGCGGAGGAAGCACTTTATTTTTCCCCAATTATGTAGATAGATATTACAGCATAGAGTCCGACCAACTCTGGGCTGATTCGGTTAAAAAAAACATACCAAAAAACGCGAAAATTTATACCATACCGACGACAAGACCCGAAGACCAAGAACAAAGGGAGATGACAAAATGGAATCAACTATATACTACCAAAACGTATTTTACATACAAAAAGTACATAGAAACTGCGTCATTAATTAACAGGAAAATAACAAAAGTCTTAATAGACGGAAGGGCAAGGCCTCAATGCGCAAGATACATCTTTGATCTCTTGGATAAAGATGCGATATTATTTTTTCACGACTGGCACCCCTCGAGACGCTGGTACAAAACAATACTTGAAAAATACGAAATAATAAAGACAATAAATAAAGGACAAATGTTAGCGGTCTTAAAAAAGAAATGAATAAAAAACAATACACAGGCTTGGGGCCAACATCAACCATGATAAACTTCCTCAATGGAAAAGAGCTGGACTTATGCATAGAGATAGGGGTGTTTGAAGGAAAAACCTCAAACCTAATAGCTAACCACTTATCCGAAACAGGAAAACTCATCTGCATAGATCCACTAGAAGACACATACATAACAGAAGAGGTGGATGATCTTGCGGATAAATACAACAAAAGTAAATGGAAATACTTCAATGGACAGTACGAAAGGTTTCTAAACAATACTGGTGAATTAATTTCTTCAAAAAAGATAGAACTGATAAGAAAAACAAGCGAAAAAGCCTTTCAAGAAATCAAGCATTTAAAAAACAAAGTAGACTTTTGCTTCATAGACGGAGACCACAGAACCAATGCGGTACTTATGGATGGAGAAGGCTGCCTCAATTTATGCAAAGAGGGAGGCTTTATACTCTTTGATGATTATGGGTGGGGCAGGAATGACGGAAACTTTGATTGCGGAAAGGGTATAGACATGTTCCTGCAAAAAGAAAAAGACAAAATAGAAATTATTTCTAAAAGCACACAAGTTCTAGTAAGAAAAAAATAAGCAGTCTTAAAAAAGAATACATAGAAATCATTATTGATTAACAATTTCACAAACCCACAATACACTAAATGAAGAAAATAATAATAACAGGCGTCACTGGTCAAGACGGAAGTCACATGGCTGACTATTTATTAAAAACCACTGATCATAAAATTTACGGCGCTATACGTAGGTTGAGTGTTAAAAATCATGAGAATATCTTACACCTAGAAGATAATCCTAGGTTCGAGCTAATTAATATGGATCTCAATGATGCCCACAGTATCCGGGACGTAGTATTAGATATGAATCCGGACTATTTTATTAATTTTGCAGCTCAATCTTTCGTGGCCGGAAGCTGGGATTACCCAATCCAGACATGGGACACTGATGCCGATGCGGTTTTACATATCATGGAATCTATAAGAAGATTTGCCCCGGAATGTAGATTCTACAACGCTGGATCATCTGAAGAATTCGGAGACGTGGTGTGCGTCCCTCAAGATGAGAATCACCCACTAAGACCACAATCCCCCTATGGTGCCGCCAAGTGCGCAGCTAGACATATTGTCAGAGTCTACAGGGAGTCTTATAATTTATACGCAGTACAAGGTTGGCTATTTAACCACGAAGGTACTCGGCGAGGCCTTGACTTTGTAACCAGAAAAATTAGCCACAGTATAGCTAAAATTAAAATAGCCCTAGAAGATGGAAAAGATATACCTATTCTTAAACTAGGAAACCTTGACGCCAAGAGAGACTGGAGCGACGCCGAAGATTTCATGTCTGGTGTATGGATGATGCTCAATCAAGACAAGCCAAAGAATTACGTATTGGGTAGCGGGGAAATGCACAGCGTAAGGGAGTTCTTAACCAAGACTTTAGAGTTCGCAGAAATAGATTTCTACTCTGAGGGGCAAGATGATAATGAAAAATTTTACACAAAAAAGGGTAAGTTATTTTTTGAAGTTAGTCCCAAATACTACAGGCCAGCTGAAGTCCACAAGCTTTGCGGAGACTGCTCTCTTGCTGAAAAGGAACTTGGTTGGGTCAGGAAAGTAGACTTCTTTGGCCTTGTTTCCAAGATGTACCATAACGATTATTCGTTATTATCTAAGTGAAGCAAGAAAAAATATTCATAGCTGGCCATCGAGGAATGGTCGGCTCTTCTATACTTGGGAAGCTTGAGTCCCTAAACTATTCTAATATCATAACTAGGACTAGGCAGGAAATGAACCTCATGAATAAACATAAGGTTATGGACTTCTTCAGAGATGAAAAGATTGACACAGTAATTCTTTGCGCGGCTAAAGTTGGCGGAATCCTGGCCAACAATACATACAGGGCGGACTTCCTTTATGATAATTTACAAATTTCATCAACAATAATAAAGGCTGCGCAAAAGTCTGGGGTCAAGAAGTTAATCAACTTAGGTTCTTCATGCATATACCCAAAGCATGCAGATATACCAATCAAGGAAGAATACTTACTAACCGGCCCGCTTGAACATACTAACGAGCCTTACGCTATAGCTAAAATAGCGGCGCTCAAAATGTGCGAAAGCTTCTACGACCAATATGGTTGCAATTTTTACTCGGTAATGCCGTGCAATCTATACGGCCCTAGGGATAATTTTGATCTTAAGAGTTCGCACGTCTTACCTGCTTTAATAAACAAAATACATTGTGCAAAAGAAAAAGGCGACAAATCAGTAGAAGTATGGGGGTCAGGAAAACCTATGCGTGAATTTTTATATGTAGAAGATCTGGCTGATGGAGTTATTCATTGCATGGAAAACATAAATGCAGAGGATATATATAGCGACGGCATTTCCCATATAAATTGTGGCTCAGAAGACGAGGTTACGATACTAGATTTAGTGCATTTAATCAAAGACGTAATTAGCTATGATGTAGAAATAGTATTCAACAACTCTAAGCCGGACGGAACTTTTAGAAAAAAAATGGACAGCACAAGAATTAAATCAAAAGGATTCTCGCCAAAAATCACACTAAGGGACGGAATAGTTAAAACATACAAATGGTATCTAGAAAATTTAAATATTGACTGCGATCAAGTGTAATAACACTTATGTTAAAGAAAAAATGTTTAGTTACGGGTGGTGCTGGATTTATTGGAGGCCATCTCGTTGAAAGATTACTTAAAGCCGGACACGATGTCGTTGTAGTTGATGATGAATCCTCCACAGCAAATTCTAATTTCACATGGAGAGATGATTGTGAAAACCACAAAGTAGATATCTGTGATTTTGAGAAACTTAATCCACTCTTCAAGGGTGTTGACTTGGTTTTTCATTTAGCTGCCAGGTCCAGGATACAAATTTGTGTACAGGATCCAGCTGATGCTGTCAAGAACAACTCACTGGGAACCTGCAACGTTCTTCAGGCTGCACGATTAAATGACTGCAAAAAAGTAATGTTCGCAGGAACATCTTCTTGCTATGGGCTCAAAAATCCAATTCCCCTAAGAGAGGATATGCCTAACGATTGTTTAAACCCATATTCTGTAAGCAAGTCTAACTGCGAAGAGCTTTGCAAAATGTACACAAAACTTTTCGGCCTACAAACGGTTCTGTTTAGATTCTTTAACGTGTACGGCGAGCGTCAGCCTATAGCTGGAGATTACGCGCCAGTTGTCGGCTTATTTTTCAGGCAAAAAGAATTAGGAGAAGTAATGACTGTCGTTGGAGACGGCCTTCAAACTAGAGATTACACCCATGTCAAAGACATAGTTGAGGGAATGTTCCTGGCTGGAGAATCAGGTGACAAGGAAATTGTGGGCGAGGTTTTCAACTTAGGTACTGGCACAAATCATTCAGTCATGGACTTAGTTAAACTAACGGGAGGTAATCACGTTCATATTGAGGCAAGACCAGGTGAATCAAGAGAAACTCTTGCCGACAACACTAAAGCTAAAACCATGCTTGGATGGAATCCATCTCGCAAAATAGAAGATTGGATTGAAAAGAACAGACCAAATTAAAATCGGAGTTATAGGGAATGGCTTCGTTGGTTCTGCAGTCGCCAGCGGATTTTCGTCCGAGGAAGTAAAGGTATATGATAAAAATCCAGAATCCTCAACCCACTCACTTAGAGATGTAATACTTCAGGATTTTGTTTTTATATGCGTCCCAACGCCAATGAGGGATATTATGGGGGATGACTGCAATTTATCAATTATTGAATCCTGCTTTAGCGAAATTAAATCTATTGGATCAAACGCCACCTTCATAATAAAATCAACGGTTCCAATTGGGACAACTGACAGTCTGCAGGAAGCGCATCCAGAATTACATATCATTCATTCCCCAGAATTTCTTACCGCAAAACTCGCGAAAGAAGATTTCATTAATGCAGATAGGCACATAATAGGCTACACCAAATACCAGCACGTCGCGCAGGAAGCTTCCAGCTTATTCAAATACAATTTTCCCAATACACCATGCCTTATAATGAAAAGCGTTGAGTCTGAATCCGTAAAGTATATCGCCAATTGTTTCTTTGCTACCAAAGTTAGTTTTTTTAATGAGATGCACCTCCTGATTGATAAACTTGGGCTAGATTGGGACTCTATTATTAATGGAGTTATTAGTGACAAAAGAATAGGTGGGTCGCATTATCAAGTTCCTGGTCACGACGGAGACAAAGGTTTTGGCGGTACATGCTTTCCAAAAGACATCAATGCTCTAATATCCACCTTTGAGAAAAATGGGCTAGATGCGAAACTTTTAAAATCAGCATGGTTAGTCAATCTAGACGTAAGGAAAGACTTAGACTGGGGAAACTCAACTTCTGCCGTAGACAATAGCGGTTCATAAATTTAATAATAAGCGCACTAGGGATCATTGTTAATAAGTTATTTTCGTTTTTTTCTTGATATATACGTTTTTTTATGCTAACATGTATCTCAATCAAAACTTACATTTTTTATAAAACAACACAACCCCTTAGTGTAAAAACATTTCCATGAACATTAAAGTTAAGAAAAGAAACGGCCGCCTTGAGCAATTTGAAGTAGATAAAATAAACGCAAGCGTACTAAGGGCGTGCCACGGAATAGACGACGTATCCCCTAGTGAAATAGTCCTAGACGCGCAGCTACAATTGTTTGACAAAATAACCAGTACGGAAATAGATAAAGCTTTAGTGCTTTCCGCTAGGGAAAAAATAGAGAAGGAGCCTAATTATTCTTACGCAGCTGCCAGGCTTCTACTTAACTGCTTATATAAAGAGGTCTTTAAGGAAGGTGTTGACTCAGAAGCTTTCGAATTTCAGTACAGAAAAAGCTTTATCCAAAACATAAAAAAATTAGTAAAGCAGGAGATGCTAGACGAAAGATTACTTGGCTTTGATTTTGTCAAACTCTCAGAGGCTTTAAAGATAGACAGAGACAAGAAGTTTAAATATCTAGGAATCCAAATACTATTTGATCGTTACTTCATAAGGAGTGAAAAAAAAATAATGGAAACCCCTCAATCTTTTTGGATGAGGGTAGCAATGGGACTAGCAATCAATGAAGAAGATAAAAACGAAAAAGCGATAGAGTTCTACAATCTATTTAGCCAATTTTTGTACACTGCATCTACACCTACTTTATTTAATAGCGGAACCACCCACTCACAATTAAGCTCTTGCTATCTCAACACTTTCGACGATAGCATAGATGGCATTTTCGATGGGGCATGGCAAGAAGCTAGAAAATCTAAGTTTGCAGGCGGTCTAGGTTTTGATGTAACTCCGTTTAGATCCTCGGGCTCCCACATTAAGGGAACAAATGGAACCTCAGGAGGCTTAATTCCATGGTTAAAAATTTACAACGACCTACTGGTTGCCGTAAACCAAGGGGGGAAACGACCAGGGGCAGGTTGCGCGTATTTAGAGCCCTGGCATTTAGATTTTGAAGATTTCTTAAATTTAAGAAGAAACACTGGAGACGACAGGCTTAGGTGTCACGACATGAATACTGCTTCATGGATTCCAGATATTTTCATGAGAAAAGTTGAAGCTAATGAAGATTGGTATTTCTTTGACCCGAATGAAAAGCTTACTGGTAGCGACGTAAGCCTACATGATTCCTTCGGTAAAGATTTCGACAATAAATATAATGCAATGTGCCAATCAGCAGAAGACGGAAACGTTGAAAACTTTAGAAAAATTCCCGCAAAAGAGTTGTGGAAAAAAATGCTAAAGGTATTGTTTGAGACATCACATCCTTGGTGCACCTTCAAAGATCCGTGCAATATAAGATATACCAACCAGCACGAAGGAGTTGTCCACAGTAGTAATCTATGCACAGAAATAACACTTCATACTAAAGCTTCTAAATACAAATCTGGCGAAAAGACGGAAATTGGTGAGACCGCCGTATGCAACCTAGGATCAATAAATCTACTAAACCACGTAGAGGAAAAAACTACACACGGCAAATCCGGATATTTCATTAATTACGATAAACTTAAATCAACAATACACACCGCTGTAAGAATGCTTGATAATGTTATTGATATCAATTTCTACCCAACGAAGGAGGCTGCCAACTCAAACCTTAAGAATCGCCCCATAGGTCTAGGTATGATGGCAATACATGACGTGCTTCATAAATTAAATATTAATATTGATAGCGAAGAATCCATCAAATTCAACGATAAATTGTTTGAGTTTTATTCTTGCCAATCTATATATGCTAGCTCTATCCTAGCGAAAGAAAGAGGGTCTTATAAAACTTATGAAGGCTCATTATGGAGTCAAAACATTTTCCCAATTGATTCTTACAATAACCTAATGTCCTACAAAGGTCAAGCGCCATCGGGTAATGGTGAAACCATAAAGGACGACTGGAAAACCTTAAGGCAACATGTTTCTAAATTCGGCATGAGAAACTCTAATGTCATGGCCATTGCTCCTACAGCAACCATTGGTTACATAAACGGAGTAGAGCAAAGCATTGAGCCTAACTTCTCCGTACTCTTTGTCTATGAAAATAAAAGCGGCAACTTTTTTATCACCAACCAACATTTTATTGATGATATGAAAAACGAAGGCTTATGGAGTCCTGAGGTGGCAAAGATAGTCAAGGATGTTGACGGAGATCTTTCGTTACTCAATGGAGATGTTCCAGAGTGGATAAAGGAAAAATATAAAACTGCCTTTGACAGGGATATGTTTAAATTAATAGAATGCAATGCGGTTAGACAAAAATGGCTAGACCAAGCTATTAGCTTTAATTTGTATAATAAGTCAACATCTTTGAAATATTTAAACGACATTTACATGGAGTGCTGGAAATTAGGACTAAAGACAACTTACTACTTAAGGAATAGGGCTGCCAGTAAGGTAGAGAAGTCAACCTCCGAAGAGTCAAATTCGTCTAGCTCTCAAACCGCCTGCAGTATTGAGGCGATGAAGAATGGCGAAGAATGTGAGAGTTGTCAATAGAAGAGCTTCTGGGGTTGCTGTATTATTTCAGAATTCAGTACTATTAGCTAAGAGGTCAGAGAAGTGCTACATGACCGGAAAACCATATCCATACGGAGGTTATTGGTCTGTATTCGGAGGCTCAATAGACGAAGGCGAAACCCCAATTGAATGCGCCGGAAGAGAATTACTTGAAGAGTCCAACATATTTGTAGACTTTAAATTTATTCAGTTTGTTGATGTAATAAGAGATGAATCTTGTGACTTCTACTTTCATATATATAGATCCAATAAGATATTAATCCCAGAGTTATGCCAAGAACATAGTGAGTTTGGTTGGTTTAAAATCAACGAGCTAGTTCATTTTCAAGACTTAATAGATTATAACATAGTTAGACTGCTAGGTATTATATAATTACAATTTCATGTGTATTTATATACATGAGTAAAAAACTAATACAATCAATAATTTCCGTATTACTAGACAATCCAGTATCTAAATACGTCAAAAAGAATAAATTTTCAGAAAAAAAATTAAATGTTTCTGAGCATCCTGCCGATAAAAGAGATTGGGTTCACGTCTCTCAGTATTTAAAATCTGAAAGTATTAGCAGTAAGGAATTCTCCAGAAGATCACTATGCGTAAGCGTCGCTAACCAAGGGTCAATAGGTTCATGCGTGGGTCACAGTGGAAGGGTTGTTCTTGGTTCGGCTAGTGCGTTTAAGGCTGAAGAGCCAAGTCCCATGTGGATATACAAGACTGCTAAAAAATACGACCCATGGGCCGGTGAAGATTACTCAGGAACATCGATCAGGGGGGCTGCTAACGCATTAATAAACGAAGGTTGCTGCTTTGAAAGCTTTTGGCCATATATAGATAGCGAATCCAGCAGCCCTAAAGAAGGGGCAAAAGAAGACGCTGGACTAAAGAAGATTAGCTCCTACCACGTTATACCCTGCTCCGAAACAGAAGAGATCAAAAGGATGGTGATTGACCGGCCACTTTGGTATGCATTCAAGGTTAGGGATTACTTTTTCTCTATTGGATATGACGGCATTGTTGACACAGAAAAATACTTAGCATCAGAGGTTGCTGGCGGCCACGCAGTATGTCTTATCGGATGGAAGTATATAAACGACAAGCTTTATTGGGAATTTCAAAACAGTTGGGGTTTATTTTTTGGAAACTCTGGCTACTTTTTTATGGAGGATTCCTTATTTAGGTCTTCTATCATGAACTCTATTGGCCCCTACTATGTAGAGCTTTCGGATGGGTTTGTTAATCCAAAACCAATTGACCCAGATCCAGAACCTGTCGAACCAGAACCAGAACCTATCGAACCAGAACCAGAACCTATTGAACCAGAACCTATT
>TARA_R110000772_G_scaffold2041_11_pt1 | contig 13899 bp, 27 predicted proteins | sample TARA_R110000772 | Tara Oceans TARA_R110000772 (sample SAMEA4397948) | marine metagenome | biome: Polar Biome; feature: [SRF] surface water layer (ENVO:00010504); material: water (ENVO:00002006), including particulate matter (ENVO:01000060) such as... | depth 5 m | reverse complement strand
TGGAAGTTCGAGATATGGACAGAAGATACATTGAAAGCGATGGGTATTAGGATCTGTAAATAACCCATTGGGCTTTTCGGCATACCATAGTATTATTATACAGCATAAACAATATAAAGTCAACGGTTATATTCATTATAAATAGACTTATAACAATAGGGAACAAACCACCATGAAAATATTCTCAGACATAGTAACAGAAGCTAAGAATCTAGCTACAATGGATAAGACACGCGCAAAGACATTACGCCTTACTATGAAGAATAGTGTGAGTGGTATTGAGCGCTTAAAGCATGAACTAGTAGATCGTACAGAAGGTATTGATCCATCATTAGTTAAAGAGTTAGATGCTGCTATCAAGCAATTAAAGTCTGTACAGAAGCGCCTTAACACAGAGATTTCTAAGGCTACTGTGTAATGGCATCACTTCTTTCTAAGCTAGAATTAGAAGCATTTAAGAAAGGCATTCCAGCCCGTACTAAAACTTCGAGAGAATGGTTCCAGGAAAAGGCAAAGGGTCTTCGCGGTAAGGTTAATCGCCAGACACTATTGAAAGATGAAGAGCTTATTAAGAAGACAAGAACCATTCGTGGTAATATGTTTATGTTCTTCTATGATGCCAAGCATCGTAAGACATTACCATACTGGGATGCCTTTCCTCTCATCATTGCATTAGACAAAGCTCCTGGTGGATTCTATGGAATCAATCTACATTACCTACCTCCTGTATTAAGAGCTAAGTTCCTTGATGCATTATTAGATACGGTTAATAATGATAAGTACGATGAGTCTACTAGAATGAATATTAGATATAATATATTGAAATCTGTATCTGGATTACGATATTATAAGCCATGTATTAAAAGATACCTAACCAGTCAAGTTGATTCTAATATGGTAATGGTCCAACCCACAGAATGGGAAGTTGCGGTATTTCTACCAACAGAGCAATTCCGTGGTAAGACTCGAGCTTCTGTATGGAAAGAGAGTAGGAAAATGATATGAGTATAGATAATTTAAAAAGCACCATTGGTAGACGACAAGGTGTAGCTCAGCCTAACCGCTTTGCAATATACATACCAATTCCTATCTTTAATACCGACAATGCATTAAAAAATGTGATCCAAGCAGGAATTGCTGGTGGTAGTGTTGCTGCTGGTATTAACTCACTTTATAACGATCCTCGCGATCTAACTTTCTTATGCAGAACCGCGGTACTTCCAGGTAGGCAGATAGCCACTACTGATTACGCAACAAATACAAAGACTCATAAGATGCCTTATGCAGGGATCACAGACGATTTAACATTAACATTTATATTAACACAAGATATGTTTGTTAAAAAGTTATTTGATGCATGGCAAGCTAAGGTCATTAATCCTGACTATAGTGTTAACTATAAAGATACTTATGTTTCAGACATTATAGTACAACAATTAAATAAAGACAACTTCCCTATATACACCGTTAAGTTTAAAAATGCATATCCAGTAACAGTAGATCCTATTGAGTTGAGTTCAGATAGCTCTGATACAATGAGTACTATGGGCGTTACATTAGCATACGATGATTGGGAAGCATCAGATGGTTTATTAGATGGTGTATCAGATGCTTTAAATATAGCTCTACCTGGTAACCTTGGAACTAAATTTACTGGCGTGTTAGATAGCCTAGCAAGCAAATTCAATATTAATTAATTATAATAGGCGATTATTATGGCAATACCAACGTTTAAATCATTAACGTACGAGACAGAACTGGCTGATGGTACAATAGTAAAGTATAGACCTTACGTAGTAAGAGAAGAGCGTCAGTTGCTTATAGCATTAGAAGCAGGTGATGAGAAAGTTGTAGGAAGAGCAATACAGGATATAATTGATGCATGTACTTTTGGCAAATTAAATATTGGCAAGTTACCAGTATATGATATAGAACATATTTTTATTAAGATGCGATCAAAAGCTGTCGGTGCAAAAATTAAGCTATCTTCTAACTGCAGTAAATGTGAAGAGCCTAATGAACAAGAGATCGATCTAGATCAAGTCAACACTGCTAAACTTGATCCAGCTAATAATCCACGCATAATGATAACAGAAGATATGGGTATGCTACTTAGACCACCGTCATATGATATTGTAATGAGTACTCATAAAGAATCTAGAGTAGAAGCACTATATGAGACCGTCATCTCGTGTGTAGATAAGATATTTGATGGCGATGAAATATTTGAATGTAATAAAGAACCAAGGGAAGAGGTTGTAGCCTTTGTTGAGAGCTTATCTTACGAATACTTTAATAAGATTAAAGATTACATTGAAGCATTACCTTCGGTTAGCTACGATATGGTATTTGAATGCAACAAGTGCAATGAACATAATAACATTAAACTGTCGGGGTTAGCTAATTTTTTTACATAACTCTTTTACATGATAACTTAGAAAATCATTTCAAGACAAACTTCGCATTGATGCAACACCATAATTATACGCTGGATGATCTTGATAATATGATGCCATGGGAAAGAGAGATATATTTAATTCTTCTTCGACAATACATCGAGAAGGAAAACTCAGAACACGAAAAACGTAATAGGTAAAGACATGGCAAACGAAAAGACCCTAAATGATTTAAGTTTAAAGCTGCAGGAGACTAATCTTCGTTTAGAGATTCTTGCTGACTCAGGTAATAAACAAGAAACCCATCTTGCTGCCTTAGTAAAGGCTTCTAAGGGTGATAAGTTACAGGATGCTGAAGATAAACGTGAGGCAAATAAACCTGATCGCGCTATATCAACCACTGAAACCTATGGCTCGGCTGCTAAATCAGGTAAGGGTGGATCTTTACTGATGAGAGGTGCTATGCTATCAGGCATTATGGGTTTGCTGACTGCAGCCTTTGCAGGGCTTGCTGGTTTGTTTACTATGGGTGGATTGGCTGCACTTGGATTAGGTTTAGTGAAAGGTGGATTATTAGCTGGCCTTGTAGGTGTATTGGCTACAATGGCTGTTCGAACAATAACCAATTACTTCGGCGTAACTGATATTTGGGATAAGGCCGTCGATGATCTGATGGCTGGTAAAATGTCACCAGGATCTATGGGATTGGTTGGTGGAGGTATGGCTGGAGCGGTTGCGGGTTTCATGGTTGCTGGACCGTTAGGTGCAGTAGCTGGAGCGATTATTGGCTCTGCAATCGGTTCAATTGCAGCACACTTTGTACAAGATAAGTTTAAACTCACTGACGGTGAAATGTATCAACTTATGGCTAATGTAGCTGTTGGTGCTACTGCAGGTGCTGTTATTGGTGGGTTTATCGGATCAGCTTTGGGACCACTTGGCACAGTCGCAGGTGCTATGCTTGGAGCAGTTATTGGAGCACTTATAGGTGTTGGAGTATTTTCTGTAAGTAAAATGATTGCTGATAGAGGAGGCTTATCTAAAATAATCGATGATCAACTAGATAAATTATTTGACTTTGTCAAAAATGCCTTTGATGGTTTTGTAAAATTGTTTAGTGGATATTCCATGGCGACTGCAGGCACAGCGTCATTTGAAGAGTGGAAAAAAATGGAAAGGGGAGTTGGTAGGGGTCCGAAGATGAAAAATGAGGATAGATACAAAGGTGACCCAGATGCACTCAATGCTGCGTTCCTAAAATATAGTGATCCTGATGCTGAATATCAAGCAGATAAAGCGGCATCTGAAGCAGCCAGAATCGAAGCATTAAAGCTGACAACAAGGAAAGTTATAAATGCCAGTGGTGAAACCGAGAAGATGAATGCCTATGATGCAGAGCTTGGATTAGCAAGTGGAGAGTTTACAGTGTATAAGGGTAAAGGCTTCAAAGGCTCCAAAGGCGCTGGACAAGGATCAACCAATGTGGATGTAGTTAATACCAAAGAAGGTGATACCACAACAATCATTACAACCGCGGTTGCAACAGATCCAGGCAAAGTGATGGGCGCAAGAGGATTTCGCCAAGCAAACATCCTATCGCAATAAAAAAGGACCCGAAGGTCCTTTGCATCTTTATATCTTACTTTAGCTATTAGCTATCTAATGCCAATTGGTTAAAGTAGGATAAGGTATCATCCTCTGAATCATCTTTAGTAGACGGAGCAGCAGCTTGTTGCTTTATAGGAGAAGCCTCTTCGGTTACATCAAGAGATACTTGCTCTGCCGTAGACATAGCCATTCCTTCTTGACCTAATACCTGCACCAACTTAGTCTTTAAATCAGCATATGATTTATAGTTACTTGGGCCATTAAACTCTGCCAATGAATGTAACTTCTTATATATACCTTCTAATACCGAATCATCATTATCTAATGCTCTAGGCTTAGCAAACTCAGACTTATCATAATTACGATATCCCTCTACCTGACGGATCTTTAATTTAAAGTCTGCACCATCCCAAAAATCAAATGGATTGATTGGATCTTCATCAGCGAATTGAGGTTGCATTGCATCTAAGATAATATCAAAGATTTTCTTACCATATACAAACAACATAACCTTACCATTGTTTGCTGGGTTAGATGGATCTTCTACAATTAATACATTCGATACATAATGCAAGCGACGCTTCTGAATACGACAGGTTGCCTTATCTTCATCACGACCCGAATTCCATAACTTGGAGTTCAATTCAGATACAGGATCATCCTGACCAAGTGATGTTAATGACCGTTCAATATACCATCGTCCTGTTGGACCTTTAAAACCATGATCCCAATACTGGATCCATGGGTCATTCTCTCCCTCAGCCGCCGGTAGGAAACGTAATACCGCATAACCGTTTCCTGCTTTATCAGCTGAAGGTTTCCAGATTCGATCATCCCCATATGACTTCTTTTCACCACCAGCACTCTTAGCCGTTGATAACATCTTGTCCATCATACTTGAACGATTCTTCTTTAGATCTGCAAATCCCATAATTACTTCCTTTCTTTATATTAACTTTTAGTATTACTTTTAGTATTACATCTATATTATAACATACTTTTGTCAAAAGGTAAACACATTTAGCAATGTTTTTTTACATTTCTTAGTGTTTATTTTACCATCTAACATATTGCCGTATTTAAGAATCTTATTCTTTAGGTCAGGCCAGACCAACGTTTCAGTAATCTTCAGCCTAGGAATAAATCCTAATAGCTCATTTAAAACGATTACCGTCTCGATCATTATGTCGTCTTGCAACAACAATTTGATAATAGGTGGATGTGAAGCATCATCATCTATATCAAATACACTATCGAATGGTAGTGTCCCTTCATTACACACCTCTGTGTAAATCGTATTTATATCCCTCTCAAAGTTATAATGAAAGCTCTGCATCTTTTTCTGATGCAAATTCCATACAGCTTCATCACCCACCATATCACCAATCCATTCATTACCTGCAACGAACTGAGCATTGAAGTAGTCAATAACCTCTTCGCGATTATGGTTAAGCGTATTATTTAACTTATGAAAGAAGTATCGATCCTTACGCCGCCAGAATGTATTCTCTTTAGTTCTTGTCCTAAAGTTATATTTAATAGCATTATAAGATCCATTAGAGTAATGTAACTTACAAGCCATGTATAAATTGAATACACCGAAGTCGTCCAATACATCGGCCATCATAAGGGCAACGTATTAAGAGGAGATACTTTAAGTAGACTAGCTTGCTGAGCCTCAGAATGAACCTTCTCATATATAGGCTTAGATAGCATCTTATTAACATCCAATGGATCTATCTGCTGACGATTACAAATCTCCAAGATAGCATCAATGTAAGTAACAGTACCTACACTCAGCGAAACTAAATCCTCCACCATCCTAGAAAATTTATTGCGGTTCATTATATTATCTGAACTCATATTATTTAACCCGTAATAGTATCATGTGATTATTGAATCTCCCAGAAGGTACAATTACCTTTGTCTTGAGAGCTAACCCAGCTTTAGTTATTTGCTTAGGTGTCTTCGTGAGACATATCTTAATGAACTCATCAGGATTACGTACTCTTTTAGTTCGAGAATCTTCTACATCAAAGTGTAATAGAGTAGAACCCTTCACTTGGAATCCTTCTACGCGCGTTGTATTATATTCAGTAATCATACGCTTATCTGTATTGAATACCATTAAGAAGTGAGCTCCAACGATATCTACAGGGTTAATTGATGAGACCTTATATTCTGTATCAGTCGTCTTATACTTCATCTTTGATACTTGCTTCTCTGATGTAATAGACTTAGGCTTACGAGACTTACGTGTTGCCTTTGCCGATAATACTAATGAGTCAAGATCAATCAAGACATTATTAAGAACAGTGATTCTAGCGCGTATCTGAGCAGGTTTAATATGACCATAGGCCTCAACATACTCTTCGTCTACTTCGCGCTTAGACACAGCCTTCTGGAGCTCTAAGAGGCGCTCATTGACCCAATCAGTAACCGGTGCTTTAATCTTAACTCCACTCAATCCAAATGCAGAAGCCTTCTTAAATATATCATACTTATTAGAAGTGACCTTATCGATCCATTCATCTTCAAATTGATCAAGATCTGTAATGATCGTACTTTCGATCTTAGCCATTAACCTCTGTTGTGGATTAGCCTTTACTACTTCCTTTACTACAGGTTGATCTGGATCATCTACTGGCACAGGAATCAGGCTAATGGCTTTCATAATACCATCAGTAACCCATTTCTTCTCTGAAGCAGATAAAGTCCAACCTCGCTTAGACATGCGTATCAATGATGCAAAGCTATTACTAAAGTACGGTGCTGGAGCAGACTTCAGCTTAATACCTATCTCTTTAGACATATTAGTAGTAGCCCATTGTAGGCATACATTAACATTATCCTTAGACTTATATTTGTAATTGTAATAGTTAACGGCATCAAGGATAACCATCTTACGATCGCTACCCTGTAAGTCATCCGATGTGAAAGAAGGTTCTTTCCCTAAATACATTCCATCTATAGTATTACCGCGCTTAGCTTTATTCATAATCAATACCTAAATTGTTTTAAAGTTAGTTACATTCTCCACACGAAATGAACGCCATCCCTCTGCGTTAACATCATATGTCTTGATGATGGTTTGTGGAACTTCAACTGCATCCAACATTGCTGAAGTCTTTGGTAGGAAATCAGCTGGTATGATAGTATCATCCAGAGTACAAGTCATTACTCGCACATCGCCATTAATTTTATTAAAAGTAACTTCACTTAAACCATTCTGTAAAGACTCCATCATTTCACTTCTATCAAACATAATATTTTCTCTCATTAAATTTATATTGTATAGCTATTATAACACACATTTGATAAAATAGCAACACTTAATTCCAATCATTATCATCTTTATTTACTGCAGCCGCTCTTTCGCCGTAATGATCTTTAGCATACGAAGAGGAATCAGTCCAATGGTTAATATTAACATCATCAGCTATCTGTGCTATAGTAACTTCTTCTTTAACAATCTTCTCACCTTCATCGGTGTACTTACCGGCCTTTCTTAACCGTAAATGTAATGGCACTTTACGAGAGCCACTCTTAGATTGCATCTTATTACGAAATTCAAGCTTAATCGCTGCTGCTTTGATCATTTCGTAACGTTCTTGTTTATCTACCACTATCACCTTCTCCCATCCATTTCTTCAAATTCAAACCACGCTTGAGAGTCATCCATACCTTCGGTTTCCATATCTATATCGTTATAGACATCCTCAAGTTGGTCATCAGATAATACACCAGTACGCTTGATGAAGTTCATCTGATTAGCTTCTTGAAGCATCGTGGCTAATGCATACTCAATCATTTCACGCTCTGGGCTAAACCTTTCCATTTCACGGAAAGCAAAACCACTGTTCATAATTCGTTTGATTGTCTCACGCATTTCGCTTCTAGATAATTTCATAATTAAACTCCGGTTGCTTCAAATGGCGCTTTCTCATACTGATTAGCTAATGCATCAAAACGATCGTAAAAATCTTCACAATCAATCATGCTAAAATTATCAGATTCTTTAGACTGATAAGACGATGCTAATTCCATATCCATAGCACAATCTGAGTCTACATAGTTCCAATCAACTGTACCATCATCAAGACGATTTGCCTTCGAATTAACTGCCTTTGCGAATGCTTGCTCTAATGTCATCATAATTTTTACTCTTTATTTCTTAATTCAATATAGATATTATAGCATATTATAGAGCAAATGTCCACAACTTTCTTAGACTGTTTAGGTATATGCTTATAACTTAATGATGCCATTGACCCTCTTTTTCTTCAAAACAATAATCACACATCGTACCGTTTGGTTGATTTGTAATATCTTCATCACATACAGAACAATACTGCTGCATTGATCCTTCCATTTCATACATATCAGTATTATTATATTCTTGCTCTAGCTCAGGATTAGCCATGATAAAGAATACAGTCTGATCAATCATTCCTTCCAACATATCCTTTAGAACCACACCCATATATCGTTCATCGAATGCACGACCGCGAGAATACGCTTCCACTAGCTGCCAGGATTCTACTGTAATGCATCCTTTAGAAAGGAGATAGTTAACAGCACCAGAAGAGTTATTATCCATTCCGTTGTTGTGCATCTCATGTGATAACCTCTGTAGGCATCGCATCATTTCACCTGCAACAGTATCAGCCCTTCCCATATCAGGAATTAACTTTGATAGACGATCATACTGCTGCTGATATTTACCTTCTTGTGTATAATAAGTTTTCATAATGTATTCACCCATTCAGTTTCTAATTTTTGGAAAGCTATCCATTCATCTTCTAATTCTTTAAAGGCATCAATTTGAGCCTCTAATTTTTCTATTTCTTTTAAATTAAAAGCTTCTAATTCTTCATTCTCTTTCATAATGTTCTACCTACCATCCCAATCTTGAAAGGCTAACCATTCTTTCTCTTGTTGCTCAACAGTCTTTTTCTTGGTACTTGGATTATTGAGAAGCTTCACCTTATTAGTTGGATAATGCTCTTCACACCACATTTTTAATTCTAAAATCGATTCCATTTCAACCCGATCGTATGGATAATTTTCACCCATTATTAGGTTATCAAGATCCCAAATCTCTGCAACCGCAACCAATGTGTCGTGATCAATAGAGTATCTAATTTCATAATTCGTCTTTTTAGTATTTTTCATAATCTTAATTCTCAAAAGCTAATTTAGCAGCACGAAGAGTTTCAAACCTTTCACATGCTTCAGTATCGAAGTTTGTTGCTCGCCATTTCTCAGAAGACATATGAGAAATCATTGAAGAATTCGTCTTATGAAATGAAACACTTTCACCTTTAGAATTAACTCCGATCCAATAACCTGCAACTTTTTTTAACTTCATAATCTTTCTCTTTTGTTCTTTGATTCAATATAGATATTATAGCATATTATGAATAAAAAGGCAACACGGTTCTTAGACTATTTCGGCATATTCATATAACAAAAAAGAGGAGTCCTGTATGGGAATCCTCTTTCGGTTGTACTTACTTTTATCTCTATGAACAGATGCTTTATTTACTTTCTTCGCATGCTTAGCTACAGGATTTCTTCTATGCTTCATACTCAGTTCTCCTTCGTTTCAACCTCGTCTAATACTGACCAACCAAGACCATTACACCAGAACTTTGTGTAGTCAATACAATACAACATAAACCAGATCATTTTAACCCTCGCAAATTTTATCTATATGAGCTTCGAATGCATCAACCTTAACTAATCGGTCAGGCCAAAATATATAATCCTTTTCTGGATTAGCTCGTAAGTTATTAAGTAATGGCTGAATAGCCTTTCGCAATTTAATAAGATCATCAGCAGACCTTTCAGACTTACCATCGGCAATATCTTTTAGGTTATTGACCTCATGTACAGCTTCAATATCATTCTCATGTACAGCATGAAAACCGAAATCAAAGTTGTATTCTATATCGTCGTTGTTATTACTCATCCTCTTCTTTCCTTGCCCAGTTCATTATTAATAATAATATTGCGATGGGTGCAAATGCTACCATCATACTTACATCATTGGGGTTCATTCTCTTTGTACCTCTTAATAGTGTTTATTAATTGAGCGGTCCAATTATCCCGATGTTCAATAAACACTTGAGGTGCTGGTGAATCGTCACATGCGATAATTGTGACCAACTGTGTGATCGGCGTTGATGTACGCTCTTCCCACATAATAGCATATGAAGACTCTTGTATGAAATAGTTAGTTATCCATTTCGTCTCCTTCTGCTTCTTTGATGTCTTCCAATCGATAATTGAAATAACACCATCCCACTCTGCTACCAGATCAACACGACCTGCTAATTCAAGGTGGTCTGAGTACAGAGCAACTTCTTGCCCATATACAGTTCCGAGTCTTTCTTCAAGTACAGGTTTGATCTTAGAAACCGCTTGAGTTATATGTGGCATATAACCTTTAGCATAATCAGGATCATTATTAACATACTTCTCTAAGCATTCGTGCACATCGGTACCACGATTAGATGCCTGGAAACCTATCTTAGCTGCTTCTTCAGCACCTACACGAGCCTTCCATGCATCAATTCCTGCTTTGGATAATATAGATAATACGGTTGTTACAGAGGGATAATTAATTCCTGCAGGAGTAGCATACGTCCTACCAGATTCTAATGTTTCCGCAACTAGGTCTGTGTATCCTAAATCAACGGTCTTGTGCTGAAAGTTTTGTTTCATAATCAATATACTTCATCTTATATTTAGTTGAAGCTCTCTGCTTTAGGGAGCTATCTTCACGTTGCTCTGATTTGAATTTATCCTTCCTTTTATTGGAAGCTTCAAACCTTTTAAACTTTGCCATCTTTTATCATTCTCTTAGTTATATTATACATTAAATGCTATCGTATGTCCACTGGTTATTTTGCTATTTATAAATTAAGGTTGTTTAGATCGCTGTCTCATTTCCTTAGTCATAATATAATCTCTCACAAGACCAGATCTTACGATGTCTGTCCATTCGAATTCAATAACACTAAACTTCTTTAGCTCGCGTAATATATCAAGAAAATCAATAATGCCTTCTTTCTCGTCGCGATACTTTAAGTCAGACTGATAGTAGTCACCACACATGATGAACTTACAATCACGACCGACACGCGTTATTACTGTATCTAATTCATGGCCTGTCATATTTTGCATTTCATCAACAATTATAATTGCATTGTTAATAGTAATGCCACGAATAAATGACGTAGACATGAACTCTACTGTGTGCTGCTCAACTAACCTTTCCCAAGCATCACCTTCTCGTGGTAGAAGTTCTCTGCATATAGATCTATATGGACCTGTGTATGCATCCTTCTTCTCATCTTCATCTCCCGGTAGGAAACCTATATCTCTTGTAGGTACAATAGACCTTACAATAATAACCTTCTCGTAGGGCGATTCCCTATCAAGAACCTCTTCTAAGGCAAGTGCCATGGCAATGAATGTTTTACCTGTACCTGCCGAACCGTTTAAAACTAAATTATAACCCTCATTATATCTTTCAAATACTTCTCGCTGTGTGTCTGTCATTGGTTCTATAGTGGCGAGATGCTCTAACTTCAGTTTAATCGCTTTTTTAATTGTCATTATGCGTCAATGTTACCTAATGGATTATTCTTCTTAATTGTTTTTAAGGTATCCTTCCAACCATCATCAGTCTTTGAAAGGATCCCACCAGTACCGTTCTTCATTAAAGCAGGAGCACCTACCCTAATATAAACATGACTCCCTCTACATGATGGACACGTAGAGGGATCATTTCTTTCTGCTATCTTACGAATTTTTGTAAATACATCTTTACAATCATCACACTTATAATCATATATTGGCATTGTACGTCACGCTACTTCCATTGTTATATCCATGATCTTCGACTCTAAATATTCCCGTTTTCTTTTTATCTTATACATTAACATTGTGTTACCTTTCTTCTCCAAGTGCTTCTCATAATGATTTAATTCACGTGAGTCTTTTCTTAATCGTTCAAGGTGCGTTGGTGACATAGACGTCTCCTGTTAGTTTTAGTGGGAAATTGGTATAGAAGAGCCTCCGTATGGTTATTGTTATTAATATTTATAAATTAGTAATTATTACTGAAATCCGAAATACATTCAATCAGATTCCTACAGCGCTTCTTAATCAGGTAATTCATAGTACCTGACCCATCAGGCTTACTTTTAGAATTCCATCCACTTAGGATCTCGGAGATTACTTCTTTAGGAGATTCATTGAGATCAATAAGAACTTTATTACGTTGATAATTGCGCTGTGCATCTTCAGGCATAAGAGTCATATCACGCCATTCTTCAATCTTCTTCTTAGTCATTGGAGATTGACGAACACCGGTAACAAATGTATCATCAGGCGATAATATATTAGGAACACCATCAGACGAATCACCCTTACAGATATGCTCATGTAGATCGAACTTATCTTCTTGGAGAATCAACTTCTTAGCCATTGGACTGAACTGCTGGATATTAGAATTACCAGCCTGCAGCTGAAGGAAATCTTTATCAGAGGAAACAATCATCACATCTTCATGCTGACCGAATTCAGTAGTAGATAAAGCAATATGAGCAATAGTATCATCAGCCTCACAAGTATGAACCGTCATAACATACCATGGCATGTATTCTTTAATCTCTTCTGTAACTAGGTTAATGATACGAAAGGCCTCAGCCCAATCGATATCAGAAGCTTGCCTAGAGGTCTTACGCTTGAACTTATATTGAGGGTAATATTCTTTACGCCAATTTTTATATCCTTCAGTACATATAACCATAGCACCATACTTATCACGGAACTTCTTATTATACATTCTAATAGAGTTAAGAATAACATGGCGAATGATATCCTCTTTAATCTCTAACCTTTGCTGCACGATTGAACCAATTGCGATTCCACTAAAATCTAATAATATAATATGCCTTCTCCAATTTATTACTGTTAATCATAAATAATCATCATCTTCAAGGTCTGCCATAAACAGAGATAATTGATCTAAAATATCATGTGTGAAATGAGGTATTCCCTCAACTCTACTTAATGAGCCACATAACATATTAATAACTACGGTTAGGTCACCAACCATCTGATCAGTATCTACAGAATATCCATCTAGGACTAATTGTTCTATAATCATATCTGTCATATACTGTATATACTCTTCAAGGTTATCCATCGCAGCATGCATTTCATTATGCTTATTTAAATGCTTATTCTGCTTGATACCTGGAAACTTAATAACATTATTTTTACTCATATTATCTTTACTCATAACATATTATACCATATTTTAGGCCAAAGGGCAACACTTATTACAATTGAATTTTCGTTAAATGAGATCTTCTACAGCGAGCCATAATCCATCCATTGTAGTATTCATCAGATAATAATACATCATATTGGAATTGTAATTTAGCTTCAAAGTATGTACACTCCGATTTTGTTAAACATAATCTTATTATCTCTCGCTTGAAAGTTGTACCGCTATGACGCTCTTCATTGAGGGTTTCATTAGATCCATAGTAGGATTTCCAATCAGACTCGCCAAGGTATTTCTTTTTCTTACCTTTAACCTGCCTTGTTTTTCTTGACCAGAATAACTTCTTTCCAATGTATTTCTTACCATTCGATTCATTGGTAATTATATATACAAATCCATACACATCCTTGTGAGTAGACTCCCCAAGATCATACTCACTACCGTTATACGTCCAGCTCATCATCGTCATCTAATGGATCAGTTGGTGGTGATTCATAAATAGGCTTACTACAATACGGGCAATAATTAGGTTCAATGTCTAGATCATCGTCATCAGTGATATCATACTCAGTATCACATTCTGTGCAT
>TARA_R110000772_G_scaffold205498_9_pt1 | contig 13900 bp, 11 predicted proteins | sample TARA_R110000772 | Tara Oceans TARA_R110000772 (sample SAMEA4397948) | marine metagenome | biome: Polar Biome; feature: [SRF] surface water layer (ENVO:00010504); material: water (ENVO:00002006), including particulate matter (ENVO:01000060) such as... | depth 5 m | reverse complement strand
CGGCAGGGTCGAGGTATTGGAGGCAAAGACGACATCCTTGCCAATGACCGCCTCGGTCTTCTTGATCACATCGGCCTTGATGTCGGGGCGTTCGAAGACCGCCTCGATGATCAGGTCGACATCCTTCAGATCATCATAATTGTCGGTCGGCTTGATCCGCGCCATGAAAGCGTCGGCCTTTTCCTGCGTCATCTTGCCACGCTTCACGCCCTTGTCGACGATCTTCTGGCTGTAGGCGACGGCCTTTTGTGCTTCCTCCATGCTGCGGTCGAGGACGACGACATTCATGCCGCCCTTGGCGGTGACATGGGTGATGCCGGAACCCATCAGACCGGCGCCGAGTACGCCGACGGTCTTGAGTTCGGTCGGTGGCACGCCTTCAGGGCGGGCCGCGCCTTTTTCCGCGGCCTGCTTGTTGATGAACAGGGTGCGGATCATGTTCTTGGCCTGCGGACCGGAGAGCAATTTGGTGAAATATTTGCTTTCCACGCGCAACGCGGTGTCCATCGGCAGCATCGAGCCTTCATAGAGGCAGGAAAGGATCGCCTTCACCGCTTCGTAATTGCCCTTGCTCTGTTTCAGCGCGATCGCCGAGGAGCCGAGGTAGAGTGGCACTGCACGGGGATCCATTGATCCGGCACCGCCGGGGAATTTATAGCCCTTCTTGTCCCATGGCGCGGACGCCTTGGGATTGGCCTTGACCCATGATTTGGCCTTGGCAACCACTTCGTCGGCGGGGACGACTTCGTCGACGATCTTCTGTGCGAGTGCAGCCTGCGGGTTCATTGGCTGGCCGGTCATGATGGCCATGCCTGCAGCCTGTAGGCCTGCGAGACGCGGCAGGCGCTGGGTGCCGCCGCCGCCGGGCAGCAGGCCAACCTGCACTTCGGGCAGGCCAAGCTGGATCTTGGGATTGTCGGCGCAAACGCGATAATGGCAGGCCAGGGCCAGTTCGAGACCGCCACCGAGCGCGAGGCCGTTCAGGGCACAGGCGACGGGTTTGGCGTGGGCCGTGCCCTTGAGCAGGTCCTTGGCGCTGTTGCCGCCGGTTTCCATGCGGCGCAAAATGGCATTGAGCTCCCAGGCGCTTTCAAAGGCCTCGGCCATGCTGGCGGCTTTCGATGCGCCGAGCATGTTGAGATCGGCGCCGGCGAGGAAACCGGATGGTTTGCCCGAGGTGATAACGGCGCCCTTGATCGCCTCGTTGCTGATCAGTTCCTCGGTGAAGGTCTTGAAGTCGGCGATCAGGGCCTGGTTCCAGACGTTCATCGACTGGCCGGGAAGATCGATGGTGACGAGAGCGATACCGTCGCTGTCAATATCGACTGTGAATGTTTCGTAGCTCATATTCTTTTCCTTAGTTTCTCATCCTGTGCTCCGCACTTGATGCGGAGCCTTGGCGAGAGGGCGGTTGCCAGCCCTCCGGAGTTCCGCATCAAGTGCGGAGCACGAAAATCAGTTCACCCGTTCGATGATCGTGGCGATGCCCATGCCGCCGCCGATGCAAAGCGTCGCGAGAGCGGTCGACTTGCCCGAGCGTTCGAGTTCGTCGAGCACGGTGCCGAGGATCATCGCGCCGGTCGCGCCGAGCGGGTGGCCCATGGCGATCGCGCCGCCGTTGACGTTCATCACGCTGTGGTCGACATTCATCGCGTCCATGAAGCGCAGAACGACGGCAGCAAATGCCTCGTTCAATTCCCACAGATCGATATCATTTGCTGTCATTCCAGCACGTTCCAGTGCCTTCTTGGCGGCAAATTCGGGGCCGGTCAGCATGATTGTCGGTTCGGAACCGATCGCTGCCATCGACACAATCCGTGCCCGCGGCTTCATGCCATATTTCTCGGCTGCCATTTCGTTACCGATCAGAACCGCTGCCGAACCGTCGACGATACCGGAGCTGTTGCCCGCGTGGTGGACGTGATTGATCTTCTCGACATCGGGGTGCTTGAGGATTGCGACATCGTTGAAGCCGGGCATCTGTTCGCCCATCATCTTGAATGCGGGGCCGAGCGAACCGAGCGACTGCATGTCGGTTTCGGGGCGCATCAGTTCGTCGCGGTCGAGCACGACCTCGCCGATCACGTCGCGGATTGGCAGGATCGACTTGGCGAAGCGTTTTTCGTCCCATGCCCTGGCGGCGCGTTTCTGGCTCTCGACCGCATAGGCATCGACATCATCACGGCTATAGCCATATTTGGTGGCGATCAAATCGGCGGAAATGCCCTGCGGAACGAAATATTCCTGAAACACCAGACTCGGATCGGCCATGCCGCCGAGGCCGTCGCTGCCCATCGGGATGCGCGACATCGATTCGATACCGCCGCCAATCGCCAGATCGGCTTCGCCCGAGCAGATCTTGCCCGCGGCGATATTCACCGCTTCCAGACCGGAGCCGCAGAAACGGTTGACCTGAATGGCGGATGTCGTGTCGGCATAGCCCGCCTTGAGCGCTGCCATGCGGCTGATCACTGCGCCCTGTTCGCCGACCGGGGAGACACAGCCAAAGGCGATGTCTTCAACCTCGTGACCGTCCAGGCCATTGCGTTCGTTGACCGATGCCAGCACCTGGGCGGACAGGTCGAGAGCTGTGATTTCGTGCAGGGCGCCGTCGTTGCGGCCCTTGCCGCGCGGGGACCGCACTGCGTCATAGATAAAGGCTTGGGTCATTTGGGGTTCCTCTCGTTGGAAGAATTGGAAGGATGTTGCGCAATGCTAATGGTGCAGTGCAACACAGTCAAGCAGTTTACGTAAACGTCAACCAAGGAAAGGGCGCGACTCGGCCTTTTCCCAGCCCGTTTGCACCATAAACTAATCGAGGATCGATTGATATTTCTGGCTGAAAACGTCCCGGCCGATGATGTAGCGCATGATCTCGCTCGATCCGGCATAGATGCGGCTCATCCGGGCGTCGGTGAAGATCCGGCTGATTTCATATTCTTTCATATAGCCCGCGCCGCCGTGCAGTTGCAGCCCGAGATCGGCCATTTCCCACTCGATCTCGCTGCCCAGCATCTTGCCCTTGGCGGCCATATTGGCGGTCAGGCCACCCTGGTTGTGGATATCGATACAATGGTCGACATAGACCTGGAACATGTCAATTTTCGCGTCCATTTCGGCCATTTTGAACTGGGTATTCTGCATATCCGACAATTTCTTGCCGAAAACATCCCGATCCATGACAAATTCGCGCGTGACATCAAAAGCACGCCGCGCGGATGCGGCATAGCCGACCATGCCGATCAACCGTTCCTCGGCCAGCCCTTCCATCAGATGGATGAAGCCCTTGCCCGGCGTGCCCAGCGTATTTTCTTTCGGTATCTTGACGTCATTGAAGAACAGCTCGGCTGTATCCTGCGCGTGCAGGCCGATTTTCTCCAGATTCTTGCCCCGCTCGAACCCTTCCATGCCGCGCTCGAGAATCAGCAAGACCATCGCGTGCTTGTCGTCGACGCCGTCAATCTTGGCCGCGACAATCACGACGTCGGCGTTGATACCGTTGGAGATATAGGTCTTTGACCCGTTGAGCAGCCAGTGGTCGCCCATGTCCTTGGCCGTGCTCTTCATGCCGGACAGATCGCTGCCGGCGCCGGATTCGGTCATCGCGACCGCGAGGATCGTCTCGCCGCTGACGCATTTGGGCAGGAAGCGCTCGCGCTGCTCTTCGTTGCCGATATTCTGGAGATAGGGGCCGACCAGCCGGCTGTGCAGCGTGTTATACCATTCGGAACAGCCGGCACGCGCGGTTTCCTCGATGATGATCTGTTCGTAACGGAAATCATTGTCGCCCATGCCGCCATATTTCTCGTCCGGCCACACCATCAGGAAGCCCTGATCGCCGGCTTTCTTGAATATCTCCCGATCGACAATGCCGGCTTCGCGGAATTCATCCATCCGCGGCGCGACCTCGTCGGCGAGAAAGCGACGATAGGCGTCGCGGAACATATGCTGTTCTTCGGTAAATTTGCGCATGGGAGATTCCTTTGGTCGGAGGAGAGGAGAGTGCGCGCTTTAAGCCCGCTATTTGCTACCCGTCTTAATCAGGCAAATTTAATCGGTCAATTAAGAAACAGGGCCTTTGCAGAAGGCCGTTGCAATTGCCCACCAACCCTCGTTATGGCGTTCCCGTGAAACAGACAAAAAAACCATTCATCCTCGGACTTGGCGGCACGACCAATCCCGCCTCCTCGACCGAACAGGCTTTGGCCATAGCCCTGCAATCCGCCGCCGATGCGGGAGCAGAAACCGAATTGTTCGGGTCGGATCGCCTGCTGGCGCTGCCGCATTATCAGTCGGACCCGGCGGGTCTTGGCGATACCGGCAAGGAACTTGTGGAACTGGTACGGCGGGCCGACGGCTTGCTCATCGCCAGTCCGGGCTATCATGGTACGGTATCCGGCCTGGTGAAAAACGCGATTGATTATATCGAAGAGACGGCGCGGGACGAACGCGTCTATCTCGACGGGGTTCCTATCGGTTTGATCGTCACGGCCTATGGCTGGCAGGCGGTCGGCAGCACGTTGGCGGCGCTGCGCTCGATCGTGCATTCCCTGCGCGGATGGCCAACGCCGCTGGGTGTTGGAATCAATGCCTCCGGTGGTATTTTCAACGATGGCATATGCGCAGATGCAGGCGTGAACGAACAGCTGAAACTGGCCGCACAGCAAGTCATGCAGCGCGCCGAGACGCGCTGAATCAGGCGGGCGGCAGATTGCCGTAAAAACCCCGGTACCAGCTGACAAATTTCTTCAATCCGTCTTCCAGCATGACCTTTGGCGCATAGCCGGTGAGGGCATGGAGCTTCGACACGTCGGCATATGTCGAGGTTACATCGCCCGGTTGCATCGGGCGCATGATCTTTTCCGCCTCGATCCCTAGCGCCTCTTCGAGCGCCTTGATCATGTCCATCAGACCGACCGGGCGGCTGTCACCGATATTGAGGATGCGGTGGCCATGGCGTTCTGGCGGATGGTCGAGCGCGCCCAATATGCCATCGACAATATCGTCGATATAGGTGAAATCCCGGGCCATCCTGCCCTGACCGTATACCTCGATCGATTCTCCCGCCAAAATCTTCTTTGTAAAACCGAAATAGGCCATGTCGGGGCGGCCCCAGGGACCGTAAACGGTGAAGAAGCGCAAGCCGGTCATCGGGAAACCATAGAGCTTTGCGTAGGACTGGCTCATCAGTTCGCCCGACCGCTTGGTCGCGGCATAAAGCGAGACCGGATCGGTGGCGGGTTCCTCTTCGGTAAAGCCTGCGCCGCCCATTGGCTTGTCGCCGTAAACCGAGCTCGATGAAGCATAGACGAGATGCTGGAAATTGTGGGCGTGGCGGCTGGCTTCGAGCAGCGACAAATGGCCCTCGAGGTTGGATTTCTGATAGGCGAACGGATTGTCGATACTGTAGCGAACGCCTGCCTGCGCCGCGAGATGGATGATCCGTTGTACGCCGTTGGACTGGACCAGTGTTTTGACGCTTTCGGCATCGGACACGTCCATCTGCTCGAAACGAAAGCCCTCGAGTGCCTTGAGGTTGGCGAGCCGCGCGGCCTTGAGCGCCGGATCATAATAATCGTTGAGATTGTCGATGCCGATCACCGTCTCTCCGCGTTCGATCAGACGGGTCGAGACGGCATGGCCGATGAACCCGGCGGCGCCGGTGACGAGAACGGGGGAGTTACGGGTGTCAGACATGGCGCTTTCCGGTGAGTTTCAATGCCCAGCCTCTAGCACGAACCGGTAAAGAATTTGCAATTGATTGCAGCACTGGCTGTGCGCCGATTCAGACGCCGGGCCCGCGCCGCTTGGCCGCAAAGAAAAACGGCGGCACTTTTCAGCACCGCCGTCTCTTGTTGGTTTATCCCCGGCGCGATCTTGTTTCGCACCGGACGCAAAGGCCTTCTGCTTAGTAGCCGAAGATCAGCGAGATGCTTGCTGCGCGTGGCGCACCAATCTGGACAAATGGCGAGTTGCCGTCCAGATCGCCACCGAAGCCGCCGACATAAAGCTTGTCGAGCAGGTTGGTAACGTTCAGCTGGACTGCAACATCGTCACCAAACTGGTTCTGCGTGATGTTCCAGCGCAGGTCGAGGTCGACCAGCGTGTAGCCGCCAACAGACCGTGTGTTGGTGTCATTGACCCAGCGTTTGCCGGTGTGCTTGACCTGGGCACCCAGTTCAAAGTCACCGAATTGCTGCTGAACACGAGCACCAACAGTCCAGAGCGGGGCTCCGCTTTCATTTTTGCCGGCAGTAAGAGCAAAGATCGGATCGCCAACCGCGGTGCACTGGGCAACGCCGTTTGTAATGTCAGCGGCCGAGCAAACGTCGGTCTGAACATTGTCCTGGATATCCGATTCATTGATCGAACCGAAAACATATACCATTGTTTCAGGCGTTGGTGACCAAGCGATCGATGCATCGAGACCATATTTGTCTACCCGGCCGAGGTTCCGGAATACCGATTCATCAAGGATCGGATCATAAGAGGACGCGAGCCGGTTGTTGTAGCGGGTATACCATCCAGCAAACTGGGCCTGGATGTTGCCGGTCCGATACCGAAGGCCCATATCGAGACTGTCGGTTGTTTCGGGAACTGGCTGAACGCCCGGTGCATTCTCCGGGAAGTAAAGCGAGTCATAGAGCGGATCAGTAGCCGGTACCGAAAGCCCCTTGGCATAGTTTGCAAATACGGATGCGCTGCCGAAAGCATAGGTCAGACCGATGTTTGGCAGAATGTCATCATATTTGTAGGTACGTGACTGAGGAATTGCAGAGCCGGTAACCGTGTTGGTTGCTGCATCATAGCTGTAAGGATTCGCCGCTTCATAGGCTGCGCTGACGCCGCCAACGCAATCGAGAAAACCGCTTGCTGATGTTGTGTAGCAATTCTGGTTCAATTCGCGCTTGAAGAACGGTGCCCGCAAACCGAGTACTGCGGTCAGACCGCCGAATGTACCGCGATATTCGCCCGAAATCTGATGCAGCGTCGCGTAAGACTGGCGATCGCGTTTGTTGAGTTCAAAACCGTCTACCGTAACCAGTCCGTTGTTGACCGGGAACACGTCGGCAATCTCGCCGTTGAGGAGCGCAACCGAGGTCTGGCCGGTCTGGCGATGGTTGGCATCGTCATAGGTATAGGCAAGACGGAAACGGTGGTCCGGGTTGAGCTCGTAAGAGAGGTTTGAAATAACACCGAAACGCCGGGTGCGGGTCTGGCTTGGATCGTGACCCGTTACTTCGTCGAGCGTATCGCCGTCACCGTTGAGGTCACGACCGAAATAATAGCGTCCGCGAATGAAGCCGGTCATTTCAACACCGCCAACGTTGCGAGTCTGCTCGAGCAGTTCTTCGTCGCCGCCGCCATTTGCCTTCACATATTGGTAGCTCGGATCGACCGAAAGAACCAGGCCGTCCGTCAAGGTGAAGCGCGATGCGCCACGGATGTTACCGGTGTTCGACGGGTTAAAGCGGCGATCGAATTCTGCGCCGCAATTGTTGTCGCTCTGGGCGGTTCCGGCTTCAGGAGCCTCGACCGTGCAAGGAAAGTTGATGTCGTAAAAGCGGTCCGCTTTTGTCGCCGGGAAACTGTCCAGCGAGAAGGAACCGAAGAAGTTGTTGCGGTTTTCGTTATAGTGACCCGCGACGGCAATGAAGTCGCCATTGCTGCCGATATCCTGCCAGATACGGCCGTTATATTGCTGCTTCTCAACAATGCCGTAGTTGTTGAACGGGTTGTTGTAACGCGTGTAGCTGGCAGAAACGAACGCCTTGGTGCCGAAACCGGTGATGTCGCCGGTGTCGATCATGCCGAAGCCGCGCATGTAAAGCCGGCTGCGGTTGTCGTTGTCACCTTTTGCAAAAGTGCTACCGGCCGAAAGCGTGCCGGTCAGCTTGAAATCGTCGCTGGGCTGGCGGGTACGAAGGTTGATCGTGCCGCCAACAGCGGAAGCGGTCGGACTGTCGACGTCGGTCACGCCGAGGTTGACGTTGACCTGCTCGATGATTTCCGAGTCAACCTGCTGGTTGGTGTACAGCGCGTAGTTGCCCGAATCGTTGAGTGGCAGACCGTCAAGCGTCTGCGAAATGCGATCGTCGCTGAAGCCGCGGATCGTGAACGAACCGCCGGAAGAGCCCCATGGGTCATTGTTCTGGAAGCTGACACCGGGAACGAGGTTGACGATATCATTGACCGTCTGGCCGGGGCGTTGACGACGGATGATTTCTTCGTCGAGAACCTGCTTTGCCTTTGGCGTGTTGGGAATTTCAACGCCACCGACATCGACGGTTCTGCCGCCGGTCACGATGATGACATCATTTTCAAAATCGACGGTACCGGTCGACTGAGCCGAGGCGGATGTTGCCATCAGGCCCGCCGTTGAAAGGCTGACTACGCTGGTAGCCAAGAGATATTTAATCTTCATGATAAGAATTCCCCGTTGTGCGACGCAGTGGTTTGTGCGCCGCCATAATAAAACTGTCTAAAGCCTGAGCGACGGCACATCATGCGCACCGCCGGATCAACGCCGGTCGTCTGTAGGGGCCCTTAATGACAGTTTTGTCTCAATTGAAATGTCATATGCCGCACTGCAGCATTTTATTTTTGTCCAACAGGGGAAATTGTCGTGAAATCGGTCGGGAAAGACCGGATTTCGGAACAGATGCTTGAAACTAATTTATGCTTTTCAATGGCTTAATAGCGAGTCGATGCTGGCCAGCAGCGTCGAGAATGACATTTCGCACTGTTGCGAATTTATCACGATATCGGCGTGGGTTTTGGATGGCTCGACGTGGAGATCGTGCATCGGGCCAACCTGGTTGGCAAATTGGTCGTTCACCGACTGCGCTGTGCGTCCCCGTTCGCGGACGTCGCGTTCGAGTCGCCGGGCAAAGCGGGTTTCCGCATCGCATTCGACGAAGATGCTGAGATCCAGAAGGTCGCGCAACGGCTGATGCTGGAGAATCAATATGCCGTCGATCAATATCACCGGACGCGATTCGGTCCGTTCGGTCTCGGTTTTCGGCATGTGGGTGGGGAAATCGTAAAGCGGCCGGTCAATCGTCTGGCCATTTTTCAACTGCGCCAGTTGCAGACACATTTGTTCGAAGTCGACCGCATTGGGATGGTCGAAATTGGGGCCGCCTTTTCCCTCCGGAGCATCGCCAATACCGAAAAAATAGTCGTCCTGCGGCAGGATCACGCACTGATCCGGTCCCAGCCTGTCGAAAATCTTGCGGGTCAGGGTGGATTTTCCGGAACAGCTGCCGCCGCTGATGCCGATCGCCCTTGCTGTCATGCGAGCCCGATTTCGCGCAGGCGCTGCATCAGATATTCGTGCGCGGTGATCGGTTCGGGATAGAGATTCGGATGGGTGTCATCGACGCAGCTCGGCAGCGTCTCGATCGAATAATCCGGCCGGAAGTGGAGGAAGAAAGGCATCGAATAGCGTGAATGTCCGCGCCGTTCCGGGGGCGGGTTGACCACGCGGTGGGTGGTCGAGGGCAAAAGATTGTTGGTCAGCCGCTGCAGCATGTCACCGATATTGACCGCCAGTTCTCCCGCTTTGGGGGTTACCGCTCGCCAGTTGCCATTTTTGTCGAGCAATTCGAGTCCGGCCTCTTCGGCACCGATCAGCAAGGTGATGGTGTTGATATCCTCGTGCGCGGCGGCGCGGACCGCGGGCGAATCTTGCGGCACCGGCGGATAATGGATCAGTCGCATCACCGAATTGCCGTCGCGCACCGTGTCGACGAAGAAATCCGGTGCCAGTCCCAGAAAGCGGGCGATGGCCTCGAGGATACGCGCGCCGGCCTTGTCGAAGGCGGCAAACATCTCGAGATAGGTCTCGCGAAATCCGTCGAGTTCCCTGGGCCAGATATTGGGCGGCATATAGGGCTCGAACGGATGGCCGGACGGCAGATCGCGGCCGATATGCCAGAATTCCTTGAGATCGCTGATATTGCTATCCTTGGCGCTTTCGGTGCCGAACGGCGTGTAGCCGCGCGCGCCGCCGCCGCCGGGGATATGATAGGATCGCTTCACTTCGTCGGGCAGCGCGAAAAAGGCACGCGACATGGCTTCGGCGCGTGCGATCAGTTCCGCCGGGATGCCATGGTCGGAAACCACGGCAAAGCCCCAGTCGGAAAAGCTGCGGCCGATCCGTTCGGCAAATGCGTTGCTGTCTTCGTCGGCCATGGCGAGCGATACGGCGGCCAATGTATCTGGGTTCTGGGTCATGTTCTTAAAATGCGCTCTCGTGTTTCTTTGTCAATCGCGATGAATCAGGCGAGCGACAGCAATATGCCGGCGAGCGCCGCGCTCATCAGATTGGCGAGCGATCCGGCGGCCAGCGCGCGCAGGCCGAGCCGCGCGATGACCGGCCGCTGATTGGGGGCAAGCCCGCCGGTGACGGCGAGCTGGATGGCGATGCTGCTGAAATTGGCGAAACCGCACAGGGCGAAGATGACAATGGCGTTGGTCAGCGGAGAAATGCCGTCCTGGATCTTGCCGAGTTCGATGAAGGCGACAAATTCGTTGAGCACGATCTTGGTGCCGAACAGTCCGCCGGCGCCGAGCGCTTCATTCCACGGCACCCCGAGCAGAAACATGATCGGTGCGAAAATATAGCCGATGACCAGCTGGAAGCTGAGATCGGGCATGCCGAACCAGCCGCCGATACCGCCGAGCAGGCCGTTGGCCAGGGCCACCAGCGCGACAAAGGCGAGCACCATCGCGCCGACCGCAACCGCCAGCTTGACGCCGGTCTGTGCGCCCATCGCCGCAGCCATGATAATATTGGCAGGCTTTTCCTCTTCATATTCGACCGCGATGAGCAGTTCTTCGGGGGCCGGATCATCGGGATTGTCCGGCATGATGATCTTGGCCATCAATATCCCGCCGGGGGCAGACATGAAGGCGGCGGCGAGCAGATAGTCGACTCTTATGCCCATTGCGGCATAGGCCGCCAGGATGGTTCCGGCGACGCCGGCCATGCCGACGCTCATCACGGTGAACAGCTGCGACTGGGTCAGGCTGGCGAGATAGGGGCGGATGACCAGCGGCGATTCGGACTGACCGACGAAGATATTTGCCGCGGCGCACAGCGATTCGACCTTGGATATGCCGGTCACCTTCTGGATCGCGCCGCCGACCCATTTGATGATGAACTGCATGATGCCGAGATAATAGAGGATCGATATCAGCGCCGAGAAAAAGATGATCACCGGAAGCGCGGCTATCGCGAAGCTGTTGCCCCCCATTTCCGGCGAGGCGAGCGGGCCGAAGATGAAATTGGTGCCGGCCGAGGCGTAGCCAAGCAGGCTGGAGACGCCGAAAGCCATGGCCTCGATGATCCGTTTTCCCGCCGGAATATAGAGCACGATGACGGCAATCCCGGCCTGGAGCGCGAATGCGGCGCCAACCACTCGCAGCCGGATATTCCGCCGTCCCGTCGAGAGGGCAAGGGCGATCAGCAGGATCAATGCCATGCCGGCGATGCTTGTCAGGATGGGTATCATCGGTCTTTTCCAGTCAAATTTTCAGCGCGACAAGGCTCACCAGGTGAAACTGCCGGTCTCGCTATTGCAGGCGGCCGCAAGGCGGTCGAGGCAGTCATCGATATTGTCGGACACGATCAGATGTTTGCGCCGTTCGGCGGACACGAATCCCTGTTCCGACATTTTGTCGAGAAAATCGATCAGCGAGTCCCAATAGCCGCCGATATTCAATATCGCGAACGGCTTGTTGTGATAGCCGAGCGCGTTCCAGCTCCAGGCCTCGAACAGTTCGTCCATCGTGCCGACGCCGCCGGGCAAGGCGACGAAGGCATCGGTCAGATCGGTCATCTTGGCTTTGCGTTCGTGCATATTCTGGACGATGTGCAGCTCGGTGACGCCGGTATGCGCAACTTCGAGATCCCTCAGCATTTCCGGGATTACGCCATGAACCCGGCCGCCTTCGACGAGCACGGTGTCGGCGATAATGCCCATCAGGCCGAGACGGCCGCCACCATAGACCAGATCAACGCCGCGCGCTGCCATGGCCTTGCCGAGTAAGATTGTCGATGCGGCATAAGCCGGGTCCTGCCCCGCGTTGGCGCCACAATAAACTGCCAGTCTTTGCAAATTATCCCCCGATCGTGCGACATGAAGGGCCGCGATCCGCTAATTTCGATTTCCTTTTCCCTATAGAAAAATTCGCTCTTGTGACTATTTCTTTTTTTTCGCCGCCGATCACGCTAGGCAGCCGCGATGATTGAAACTGCGAAAACCAACCTCATCCCACGATCCCTGTTCGTCTTTGCCGTGCTTTACGGCGGAATGACCTGCATCGCCGGGATATTGGGCGCGAAACAGGTCGCGCTCGGACCCCTGGCTGTCGAATCGGGGATATTCCCCTTTCTGCTTCTGGTCGTATTATCCAGTGCGGTTGCGGAACTGCATGGCCGCGATGTCGCCAACCGGCTGGTCCGGTTCGGCTTCGTGCCGCTGATCACCGCGATCATATTGATCCAGATCGTATTGGCGCTGCCGACCGACCCGGGCATGTACGAACCGGCAAAGGACGCCTTTCCGATCATCCTGTCGCAGGGCGCGCGCCTGATGTTCGCAGGGATCATCGCTTATGGCGTGTCGCAGTTCCTCAATGTCTATATTTTCTCCCGCCTCGCCAATATGAAGGGCGCGATGCTGGCCTTGCGTGCCGCGATCGCCAGCGCCTTGTCGCAACTCGTCGACACGATCATTTTCATCACCATCGCTTTCTATGGCGAGCGCCCGATCGGACAATTGCTGCTGGGCCAGGGTTCGGCCAAGGTTGTCCTGTCCTTCCTGCTGGTGCCATTTCTGATCGTCTTTTTTGTGAAACTGGGCAAGAGACTGGATCGCGAATGAAGGCGTTTCGGCGAAGAGCTACGTGACAGGCCGGAATATCCGGTTGGCTTCGGCAAGATCTGCCGGCGTGTCTATATCGATCAGAAACTGATCGTCGCCCTCGACCATCAGCGCGTCGGCCAGCAACTTGCGCGCGCCGGCATCGCCTTGCAGTTCCGACAAACGGTCCAGCGCGCCGGACGGAAATATTGCCGGGGGCATGGCCTGTCCACTGCGCGCGGACGCCACGCTATTTGTCTCGCCCGCCTGTTCGAAACTCTCGATCAGCCTGGCGAGATGGCCGCTCGTCACGAACGGCATATCGGCCAGCATGATGCAAAGGGCGCTGGCTCCGGCCTCGATGGCGTGGGCCGCGGCAAGCCTGACTGACGTCGCCTGACCCCGGATGGCATCTGTATTGGCGACCACCCGATATCCCAGGTCACGCCAGCCCGCCGCACAGTCAGGGTCCGGTGATGCGATCACAAGTTTTTGCGAAAAGGGCAAGTCGGCGGCCGCTTGGGCAGCGTGCAGGCCGAGCATTTTGCCGCCGAGCATCGCGCTCAGCTTGTCCCGGTCACCAAATCTGCGGGATTGTCCGGCAGCCAGCAGCGCCAGCATGATGCCCGACTTCCGGTTCAATTGGCGGTAGTGCTTTCAATATAGGCAATGACGGCCTGTCGCTTCGACGGATCCGCGATTGCCCCCGCGACCATGGTCGTACCCGGAATTTTACCGGCCGGGTCGGCGATGAAGCTGTCCAGTTCTGCCGCTGTCCAGACGATGCCGGATGCCTCGAGCGCGTCCGAATAGGCAAATCCGGCGACACCACCCGCATTCTTGCCAACGATCCCGTAAAGATTGGGGCCAACGCCATTGGCCGCGCCCTGCTCGAGACTGTGGCAGGCGGAGCAATTGGCGAAAGCCGCTTTCCCGTCGGCGATCAGCGTGCTGGCCGGTGCTTCGGTCGCAGCAACGGCAACGGCCGGGGCCGCGCCGGGTTCGCGGACAATGATCTGCTCGACCGG
>TARA_R110000772_G_scaffold45625_2_pt1 | contig 13902 bp, 9 predicted proteins | sample TARA_R110000772 | Tara Oceans TARA_R110000772 (sample SAMEA4397948) | marine metagenome | biome: Polar Biome; feature: [SRF] surface water layer (ENVO:00010504); material: water (ENVO:00002006), including particulate matter (ENVO:01000060) such as... | depth 5 m | reverse complement strand
AGTGGATACTCATCTAAATTAAAAATCAAACGCGACTTACCGCTATTTTTTATTTTTACTTCTATAATTAGACCTTGGGTGCCTTCTAAATTTGGCGAATGATAATCAATAACTTTATGGTCAATACTGATTATTGAGGCTTCAGTATTATCAATTGAAAGCTGCTTTTCAGTTATTTCTTGTTCTTTCAAATCAAGATTTCGATTTGCAGTTTCGACTTGCTGCAAAAGATTAAAACTAATTAAAACCCATAAGCCGCCCACTATAATTGCAAATGCGCTTATAATGTTATGGAATATTGTTGAAAAGTCAGATGGTTGGGTAGTGGCTAGGTCTCTTTTTTTATAAAAGTAAAAATAGCTAATACTAAGTAATAGTATAACTACAAGTATTAGCCCACCAAGACTCAGAGGAACTATATCAAAAAATGAAATTGGATCACTTTTACGCATAGTTAAACACCAATATCACCTTCATCAGATATTTCAGGGAAATCGTCATATCGATCATCGATTTCAGCAGAGGATACTTCATTATTTTCTATATTTTCTTCTTCATTTTCAATTATAGGAGAAAATGATGATTTTGTTAAAGGATTGGAAACTTCCACTCTATCAATGGAGAACTGACCTTTATTAGGTTTACTGATAAATGCTTCCAAATGGTCTTTATGTGATTCAAATGTTGTTGTTGTTTTAATGTGCTCGATGGCTTTCGTGAGTTCAGCCTGATTGCTAACTAGTATATAATTATCAGCTTGGTCTACGGGCGTAATAGCTTCCCCCATACAGCCTGTTATAAGAAAAGCAAAAGCGATTAGAGTAGCTCTATCACCTAGAATTTTACCCCATGAATGCCCAGGAGAAGTGAAAATACTTTTATTGGTAAGGGTAAACCTATCTTGACCACCAAACTGATAATAAAGATCGTGTAGTAGGTCTTCATCGAATGAGTTCTCATCAAGCTCTAGAATTGAAAAAAGTTCGAGCTTTTGAATTATTCGTTGAAATTCACTTAAATGAAACTGAGCAATATCACTAGTCTGATTTATTTCAGTAGTAAAGTGAAGCTCGTTATTTTCTATGTACAAACCATAAAGCCAATGTTTAAGAAGCTCTTTATGTACCTCTAAAGAAAATACTGTTTTTTGTGAACCTAAACTTTTTGAGATTGGTGTAGGTAAAGATGTTCTTAGTTTACGGCTTTCCCATTTAACCTTTCTTCTTAAAATTTGAGAACTGGAAGAATTTACTCTTTCACCAGTAGAAGGGTTTATAGAAAATAATGGTTCTGAATCTATATAAGCATCAGATATAATAGTACCTATAGATATTCTACTTTTAGATAATGTAAATACAGTATCACCAATTTTAAAGTCATTAATAAAGTGTCTTATTTGACCTAAGCGAGCTGATAATTGGCGAGGTTCTTCTGGGTTAGCACTTCTCGTATTTAGAAGAACAATTCGACGTTCCAATTCAGGAACATCATCTTCTGTAATTACGCCCTCTGAATCAAAGCCGATATTATCCATGTGACCCAAAGCGACACAACCAGAAGATATAAACTGGTGGTATGATATGGCTTTAGCCCCGGCTCTTACTACCCAGTATTGACAAGACGAGTCAATTTCAAAAAGGTTCATTCAAAATCCCTGTAATTATATTTTTAATATTTGGACAAAATCCTAATGTCCACATACTGCCCAATCTCAAAAGATTATACAAGACTTTAGAGGATACTATAAGAAACTAAGCTTATGATTTAAAAGTAAGTACTTGTTTTAATTAGTTACCTGTAGTAATCGAGGCTTTCGGACGCGAGCCCCCCAGTTCTGCCAATAATGACTTTTAATTTCGTTTTTTTATGGCTGTAATTTAAGGTGGCTTTTACAAGATTAATATTGTGATGGTGAACGAGTTGTCCATATTAGGTTTGCTAAAAACGATTGGAGGTACGGCAGGGTTAGTTATTAAATGTGAGCCAGCGTTTGGGCTGGCTCACGAGAGTGCAATAGCTTAAGTGCGGCTATTAACCGCTAACAAAAGGAAAGCTTAAATACAGCTGTATAATGAGTGCGTTGGTAATATCAATGAAGAATGCGCCCACTAAAGGTACTACTAAAAATGCCTGTGGTGAGGGGCCGTAACGAGATACTAAAGATTCCATATTTGCAACTGCGGTAGGCGTTGCGCCTAAACCAAAACCACAATGACCGCCCGCTATTATTGCGGCGTTGTAGTTTTTACCCATTACTCTAAAGGTAATAAAGTAAGCAAATAGCATTAGCATAACGGCTTGTACTAAAATCATAAATATCATTGGGCCGGCTAAGCTCAGCAGTTCCCATATTTTTAACGACATTAAAGCCATGGCTAAAAACATTGATAGCGCCATGGTGCCCCATAAGTCTATACAGGCGCGGCTTACCTTATAAATTTTAGAAAATTCAGTAAGGTTAGTAATAAAAACACCAAATAATAATGGGATTAAAAATGCTGGTAGAATAACGTCAATTGCTTTTAATGCGTCGTAGCCCATGCGGCCTAAGTACATACATAATAATATAACAAACAAGGTTTCCATCATTTTACGCGGTGTTACTAGGTCGTGATCATCTGGGTCGAAGGTAACTGTGTCATCGCGCTCTTCATGGTATGAAGTGTCTGCTTTTAAGTTGTATTTATTAATGAGGCGCCTGCTGACTGGGCCGCCAACTAAGCCACCAAGAATAAGCCCAAGCGTAGCGGCTGCCATTGCCAGTTCAAATACGCTGCTTTGCATACCATATTCATTAATAAACAAATCAGCGTACGTGGCACCACTACCATGGCCACCAGAGAGTGTTACAGAGCCGCCAATTAACCCCATTAAAGGCTCCATACCGGTTGCTACCGCAATAGATATACCTAAGGCATTTTGCACCAATAAATAAATTGTTGCGACGCCCAAAAACAGCGCGACTTTAGGGCCACCTTTAATTAATAAGCTAAAACTCGCACCCAAACCAACAGTGGTAAAAAACATGGTCATTAATGGGGTTTTAAAAGTCATATCGAATTGAAAGTTAATATCAAAGTAAACGTGCAGAATGGCCGCAATAATAGAAAAGGCAATACCACCCACAACGGGTTCAGGAATGTTGTTGTCTTTAAGAAAAGCAATTTTGCTATTGAGATAATAGCCTGCAAAAAGTATTAACAAAGAAACTAACAAGGTTTCTATAATAGAAATTTCAATATTCATAAGCGCATTTAACCTTTTTAATACGGTATATTTTTGTTTGCACATGAACCAAAGTTTGACCGTGAAGAGGTAATCAACAGATTAGCAGTTCAAAACTTTAGAGCGCCATAAGCAAAAGCAGTACCTTGCAACTTAGCAAATCATTAATAAAAAACAGGCAAAGTTTAATTTTGAGGGCAGGAGCTTAGCATATACCGGTTACCGATCAAGATGCATATTTTAAGTTTGTATACTATTTTGCAGCAAACACAGCCATAAAGTAATTCTTATTCATTAGTTTTAATGTGGTTGTATTTTTTTACAACAAACAAAGTTGGGTGTAATTGTTAAAAGTTGCACAGATAAAGGGACAGTTCATTTTTATTAGTTACGTGTTTGGGCTAATTTATAGCGGGTTATTAACTTTAAAATAGAATCTATAATTAATTGTTGTAAGCATATTTTTAACTTAATGCTGAGCTTTAATGTGCTGTGGCTTTACACAATGCTTATATTTTTTGAACGCAATTTAAACTATGCGTGTTATACCTAATGGTTATACAAAATCACTAAAATAAGCCTCAATATAAGGTGTTATTCACCCTAGAGCATAAATATGGATTTATTGGCTACAGAGTTTGTTACTCCCTGTATAGCGCTGTTACTTATTGTACTTGCAGGTTTTACATCTTTTGTATCTGCCGCGTTTGGTGCCGGTGGCGGGCTGATGTTATTAGTTGTTATGGCATCAATTATGCCAATGACGGTCGTGGTGCCAGTGCATGGCTTAGTACAATTAGGATCGAATGCAAATAGACTAGTGTTGAGCATTAAACATATAGATAAAAATATGTTTATTTACTTTACGCTTGGTGGGTTGGTTGGCGCTGGCATCTCTAGCACTGTAGTTAATGATATTCAGTTAGATGGTATGAAGTTGGCGGTTGCGGTATTTGTGGTTTATTTATTGTGGGGTAAAACGCCTAAATTTAAAAACGACTCAAAGCTGGGGCGTTTAGTTGCGGGTTTAATAACGGCATTTATTTCTATGTTTGTTGGCGCAAGTGGACCGCTAGTAGCGAGTTATTTGCATATTAATAATTATGACAAATTAAAGTTCACTGCAACGTTTTCTAGCATTATGACCCTACAGCATGTGTTAAAGGCGTTTGTTTATACTGTTATTGGGTTTAACTTTTGGCAATGGTTGCCATTGGTGATAGGTATGATAGCCAGTGGTGCGCTAGGCACTTGGTTAGGTATTTATTTACTTAAACGTATGCCTACAGCACGTTTTAAAACTATTTTTAAGGTTATATTAACACTTATGGCTTGCCAATTGGCTTGGCAAGGCATAAGTGAAATATTGCTATAAGCAGATTATTTTACCGCAGCTTTAATAGGGCTGTCGCCATCAAAAAGCTCAAAAATACAACTGCTATTACATTGGTTTTGCGCAATGTTAAATAAAACATGAGCAACGTTTTCTCGGCTTATTTTTGCATTTGAACGATCGCTTGGTCGTGTTGTGCTAATAAGCATTGATGCAGCTTCGTTGGTTAATGCACCCGGTCGTACAATGGTATAACTAAGGCCGCTATTTATTAGGTATCTGTCTGCCATGTGTTTAGCTACTAGGTAAGGTTTTAGATCACTTTGAATTGCATCAGGATCGTCAGCACCTAACGAGCTCACCATAATAAAGTGTTTAACACCGTGCTCTTTTGAAAAGTTAATTGCCTTAGTAGCAGCCCACAGATCAATTAATAAGGTTTTATCAGCACCTGTACCGCCGCCTGAGCCAGCAACAAATATAACTTGCTCACAGTCTTTTACTACGTCACTAAAATCGCTTTCTAAATCTTGTTCGATAATAGTTAAATGTACGCTATTTAAATCACTTAGTTTATTTTTATTGCGCACTAAAGCGATTACATTATGCTCATGCTGGAGTAATAACTCGGTAGTCATTTTACCAATTTGCCCGCTTGCGCCAATAATTAAGGTTTTACTCATCATTAACTCCTAAATTTGTTTGCTATTTCAGCTTACAGTAGATCGTGACTCGTTGGTATACCTTTCAAGTATAGCTAACTGATTAAATTTTATTACGAATTAAATCACGCACTATAAAACGAGCAGGGTGAATAGCTTGGCTTACACGCTCGCTGAGCGGGCGCGGCTCGTTGTTTAAACTGCTAATTAAGTGTTCACTGCAAAGTGGCGCACTGCATAAAGCACGTGCACCAAAGCCGGTGAAAATATGTAGCCCTTGTTGTTTTTTACTTAGGGCTTGGTACTGATAGCGTTTACCTAAACGTAAATTAGCAAAGGCAGTTAGGTAATCGCTTTGCTCTACCCACTCTCCTGCCATAGGTAAGTGATCAATAAAACTACAACGCACTGCGGCTTTTGCTGCGGTTATATTGCCTAAGCTAGTTGCAAAATTACAGTGGCCGTAAAAGTTGAGTAATTGCTCGCGATTACTAAGGTTGTCTTGCTCAGTTACTTGTCGGCTTTTGGTGTTTTTTTCAAACGTTGCACCCATACAATGATGATCTAAATAAGCGGGTGTAAAATAGCCTTTATGGCACAGCACCGTTTTTAGTTTAGTTGACTGCTCACTTGCCTGCACATGCGATACTTGCCCGCGTACACCAACGATTGGTAGTGCTTTAGTTTGTGCAAATGCATCGCTGTGCTCACCTGCACATATAATTACATCGCTAAAGGGGCCAAACTGTTTGCCGTTACTAAAAAGTAGCCAGCCGTTGCTGGTTTTTTTTAATTGTTCTATATGGCAGTTAAAAGTACTTTTATAAGGCGACAAACAATGGGCGGCGCTCAACATAGCATTAACTAGTTGTGGTGGGTTTACCCAGCCACCTTGTTCAAAATATACGCCAGAATAACCAGTAGTAACTCCGGCTATAGTATCTCCTTGCTCTGCGGTTACGTTACGCATTAATGTTTGTGGCCATAATTGCTGCTGGGCTAAATTTTCATGGCGATCAACGAGTGGCTGTTTTACTGCATGCTGCAATACACCGCACCAGCTATGATCAAAACTAAAGCCATCATTGAGTAACTGTTTATAAAGCCGTTTGGCATATAAAAAGCTATGCGCAAATAACTCGCTGTGTGGGGAGTTTTTTGCTTGTAAATGAGGGTATACCACCCCTTGCACGTTGTGCGATGCCCCCATAGCGGGTGCAGCATCTTGGCAAAATAATTGGCTGCTAATACCTCGCTTAGCTAGGCTGTATAAAATACAGCTGCTGGCAATACCACCACCAATTACCGCCACATTACTAAGCGGGCTTACATCGTGATTAAAATAACTTGGCGCCGATTGCGTATCGTTAGTGTGTTTTAATGTGCCAATTAGCATGCTACGTTTGTGCGCAAATCCTTTAACTTTTTGCATGGTAAAGCCTGCATCACTTAACCCACGACGAACAAAGCCGGCAGCGGTAAAGGTAGCAAGGGTGGCTCCTACTTTTGAAACGTTAACCATGGCATTAAACAGGCTTTGTTGCCACATGTCAGGGTTTTTACTCGGTGCAAAACCATCTAAAAACCAAGCATCTACTATACCTGAGCGCGGATAGCTCATTGTTTTAATCGATTCCAGTGCATCACCAAAATATAAATCGAGCACTATTGTCCCATTATTAAATTCAAGTCGATGGCAGCCTGCTAAATTAATGGGATACTGGCTGATAAGTTGCTCACTTAATAAATTAAGTTCAGGCCATGCTGTTAATATTTTGCTTAAGTCGCTTACACTTAATGGGTGTTTTTCAAAGGCAATAAAGTGTAGTCGCTTTACACCATAGTTTAGTTGCTTTTGAACTTGTTGGCGTGCAAGGTGGTCAGTAAAGTGCTGGCATGTATTTAAAAAGTTAAGGCCAGTACCAAAACCGGTTTCGGCTATAACGAAATGTGCTTGGTCATGGCTTTGTAACCGTGTATCTATATTGTTTTGCTGATAAAACACATAATAAGATTCAGCTAAGCCATTATCGTCAGAATAATAAATATCATCGAAGTCATTGGCAACAGGTGTGCCTTGGTGGTTAAAGTGAATGTTGGCGTTTTTTATCATGACCCATTTAATTTTAGAGATGAAATTTTTTAATTATTTTACGTGTTTTCTTTGAAATAGTCTGGCGTTATTTATAAGCTAGCAGTTCAGAGTACAAGTGTACGCTAGAAAGCTGACCACTTAGATGATTAAATTCGCGTAAAATAGAACGCAATTAAGTATTAAGCTAAGGGAATTACCCATGAGAAGAGCCGTAATTACAGGTATCGGTGTTGTATCAAGTATTGGTAACAACAAAGAAGAAGTATTAGAATCGTTAAAAACAGGCCGTAGTGGCATTGCGTTTAACCAAGAATTTGCCGATTACAAGCTACGTAGCAACGTGTCGGGCAAAATTGATATTGACGTTAAAGAACATGTTGACCGCAAAGCAATGCGTTTTATGGGTGATGCTGCTGCCTATTCTTATATTTCAATGACGCAAGCGATTGCAGACTCAGGTTTATCTGACGAGCAAGTGTCAAACGAGCGTACGGGTATTATAGTTGGTTCTGGTGGTGGTTCATCTAAATGGCAAGTAGAAGCGGCTGATATTTTACGCGAAAAAGGCGTAAAGCGTGTAGGTCCTTATATGGTGCCACGTACTATGGCAAGCACCACGTCTGCATGTTTAGCAACACCGTTTAAAATTAAAGGTGTTAACTACTCTATTAGTTCTGCATGTGCTACATCAGCGCACTGTATTGGTAATGCAGTAGAACAAATTCAACTTGGCAAGCAAGATGTTGTTTTTGCTGGTGGTGGTGAAGAGCTGCACTGGACTTTAGCAATGGAATTTGACGCTATGGGCGCACTTTCTACTAAGTACAACGAAACACCAGAAAAAGCATCGCGTACGTACGATGCAAACCGCGATGGTTTTGTTATATCTGGTGGTGGCGGTATTGTTGTGGTTGAAGAGCTTGAACATGCTCTTGCTCGTGGCGCACATATTTACGCAGAAATTGTTGGCTATGGTGCAACGTCTGATGGTTACGACATGGTTGCTCCTTCAGGCGAAGGTGCTGCACGCTGTATGCGCCAAGCTATGCAAGACGTAGAAAGTATTGATTATTTAAATACGCATGGCACATCTACTCCAGTGGGCGATGTTAAAGAGCTTGGCGCTATTCAAGACGTATTTGGTGGTAATTCACCAATGATCAGCGCAACTAAAGCAATGACAGGCCATGCCCTAGGTGCGGCGGGTGTTCACGAGGCTATTTTCTCTTTATTAATGCTAGAGCATGGCTTTGTTGCACCATCAATTAATATTGATGAATTAGACGAGCAAGCTGCAGGCCTTGATATTGTTACTGAACGTCGTGATGTTGAGTTAAATACTGTAATGTCGAACAGCTTTGGCTTTGGTGGTACAAATGCCACGTTAGTTATGAGTAAATATAAAGGTTAATTAGTTTCTTACTAAATACCCAAAGCCGAGCATTGCTCGGCTTTTTAGTTTGTGCAAAGCCTAGGTTGTTCGTTACAATAGCGACCCTTAATTGCCAAACGGACTCTGTATGAAAATTCTTGCCGATCAGAATATGCCTTTAGTTGAGCAGTACTTTGCAGACATTGGTGAAGTTGAGCGTTTTGATGGGCGACAATTAACAGCCGATCAACTAATAGACGTAGATGTGCTGCTTACTCGCTCAGTCACTCAGGTTAATAATGAGCTTTTAGCACACGCTAACAAACTAAGCTTTGTTGGCACCGCAACAATTGGTGTTGATCATATTGATACGCAATTATTAAATGATAAAAATATTGCCTTTAGTAGCGCGCCAGGCTGCAACGCAATTGCGGTAGCCGAGTATGTAATAAGCAGTTTATATGCCTTAAGCCAAGAAAACGCCCGCCCACTTAATAATCAAACAATAGGTATAGTTGGCGTAGGCAGTATTGGCAGTTGTTTGGCGCAAAAATTACAAGCGCTGAATTTAACTGTACTTTTATGTGATCCAATAAAACATGCGCAAGGCTTATTAAACGAGCACGTAGCACTTGATCAATTACTTGCGCAGTCAGATATTGTAACTTTTCATGTTCCGCTTATAAAAAGTGGCGAGCATAAAACGCTACATATGATGGATAAAGCCAGATTAAAAGCGCTCAAACCCGGGCTTACGTTAATTAATGCAAGCCGTGGTGATGTGATTGACAATCAAGCATTATTAGAAGTGATGCAAGCGGGTGCCGATTTAGATTTAGTGCTTGATGTATGGGAAAACGAACCCACTATTTTAACTGAGCTACTAGAGCATGTGCGCTATGCAAGCGTTCACATTGCAGGGCACACCCTTGAAGGGAAAGCCCGTGGTACACAAATATTGTATCAAAAGTTTTGTGAACTCAAAGGGATAGAAGCAACAAAGTCGCTCGACGAGTTTTTACCCGTGCCTGCAATTACGCAAGCTACATTAGGACAAAGTTTTAATGAAGCTGATATTGCGCGTTTGGTGCATTTAATTTACGACGTACGCCGTGATGACGGTATTTTACTGCGTGATTTAGCGAATAACGGTTTTGATAGTTTACGTAAAAACTACCCTGTAAGACGAGAATTTAGCACTTTAATAATACAAGGTGATAGCTCGCAGCTAGCCGCTTTAGCCCAGCTTGGGTTTACTGTTGCAAACTAATTTAACTAGCGATGTTGTTTTAATATCGCTTAAAGAGGAATAAATATGTCGCAAAAATATAACGTTGTGGTACTTGGTGCTACAGGTTTAGTTGGTCGTCAAATCATTGAAACATTAGCAGATCGTAAATTTCCAGTGGATCAACTTTTTTTACTTGCTAGCAGCCGCAGCGCAGGCGAAGACATTAAGTTTTGTGGTGAGACCATTGAAGTACTAGATGTTGAAGGCTTTGACTTTAGCCAAGCGCACATAGGCTTCTTCTCTGCTGGTGATAGTGTGTCAGAGCAGTACGCGCCAATTGCTGCAGATGCTGGTTGTGTAGTAATCGACAATACATCATTTTTTAGAAATGATTTTGAAGTCCCTCTAATCGTACCAGAAGTTAACGCAGCAAGCTTAGCCGATTTTAGAAATCGTAACATAATTGCCAACCCTAACTGTTCAACTATTCAGATGATGTTGGCACTAAAACCAATATACGATGCTTACGGAATTGACCGTATTAATGTATCAACATATCAAGCAGTGTCGGGCGCAGGTAAAAAAGCGGTTGATGAGTTAGCAAAGCAAACCGCTAACTTAATGAATGCCCGCCCAGTTGACAGCGATATATTTCCTAAGCAAATTGCGTTTAACGTGATCCCACAAATAGATGCATTTGAAGATAACGGCTACACCCGTGAAGAAATGAAAATGGTTAACGAAACGCATAAAATATTAGGCGATACTACCATTGCAGTAAACCCAACGTGTGTAAGAGTACCGGTGTTTTTTGGTCATTCAGAGTCAATCAATATAGAAACACGTATGCCATATGACCTTGAACACGTAAAACAGTTATTAAACGACGCGCCAGGTGTTGAGCTTATTGATGATGCGGGCGATTACCCAACAGCGGTATCTGATGCCAGCGGTAATGACACAGTTTATATTGGTCGTTTACGCGCCGATATTTCACATCCACATGGTTTAAATATGTGGGTTGTAAGCGATAATACCCGCAAAGGTGCAGCAACAAATAGCATACAAATTGCAGAAGAGCTTATTGCTAACTACATGTAATTACTTATAGCTTTAAAGCAAAAAAAGCGGTAAACATTATTTGTTTGCCGCTTTTTGTTTATATGGCTGTCAATTAATTGCCGCATATAATTTAAAAGCGTATAAAGATGTTGATGTAACAGATTTAAATACTTTTAATTATAAATTTAAGGTATTTATTTTCAAAGTGTTGCGATGGATATTAGTGGCTAACTGGTTTATAGTTTGTAACTGGAATAGAGCTTGCAATAAAAATAGATTGTAATAAAAAATGTGAGTCAGCCATTTGGTTGATAACGGCAAGAATAATCAATGTTTATGCGCCCACTTTGTGGCGCTACGTTAACATTTAAACATTAAAGGATCAGCATGCGCGGTTTAGCTTCACTTATTATATTGGCGTCTGCATTGATAGTCACTTCTGTTTACTCTCAAGACAGTACCCAACTAAAGGGGCCTAAAGGCGTTGACTATGGTGTGCAAGGACGAGCAATAGGGCCAATAAAACCGACCGATACACTCTGGCGTATTGCTGTTAAAGTTCGTCCTGATAACTCTGTAAGCATTTATCAAGTTATGCAGGCCTTGTATAACAAAAATCCAAATTCATTTTTAGAACAAAACCTTAACCACATGCAAAGTGGTGCCTATTTAAACATACCCACCTTAGCTGAAATTAAAAGTGTTAGCTCTGAGCTAGCAAGACAGCGCTCTGAACAAGACGACAAGTTATGGGAAAAAAAGAAAAACGGCACGCTAACGCAAAGCGAAATTAATACAGCTCAAACCAAAGTAACGCAAGCGCGTAAAGTTGACGTAGACGAAGCTAAAAAAGAATTACAAAAAGAATTAAATGACATAAAAACGGATCAAAGTAATAGATTAGTTGAGCTGCAACAGCAATTTAAAAGTTCGGTAAACAATGTTGAAGAAATATTAGTAGAGAATAACAAGCTTAAAAAACAACTCACAGGTATTTCACAAGAGCTAAAAAACTTACGCGAGCAACTAGGGCAAGACAGCGAAATACAGCTGCAACTTAAAGAATTAATAGTTAAACAAAATGAAATAATAGCGCAACAAAAAATCAAAGACGCCAAACAAGATGCCGAATTTGACTTAGGAGCCTTGCTATCTAATCCGCTGGTTTTAATTTTGTTAATGACTATACCTGCATTATTAATTATTTTTGCCGTTGTAATGTTGTTACGTAAACGCGCAAATAACACCGAACAAAATAACCAAGAAGATGAAGAGTTTTTACCGCAAACTCCCGTTTATAGCAGTGATGACAGCGATGATGTTGTAAGTGCAGCTAGCCACGACGATCCTATTATTCCTGATCCGTTGGATGATTTAAGTGTTCAATTAGATGACGGTATTGCGGATGACGTGCTGTTAGATGACGGTATTTCAGATGACATGCTGTTAGATGACGATGTAGCGTTTGACGACTCATTAGACGATAGCAATTTATTAGATCAAGATGAGTTAGAAAGCTTACTGAGCGATGACATCATTTTTGATGATGAAGACGGCCAAGACGATGATGAACTCGATATTTTTATGCAGCAAGGCTTTGATGAGCCTGTAGAGGACACTATTGATTTAGACTTAAACACATCACAAAACAGTGATGATATTTTAAGTGCTGATGATTTAGATAGCTTATTTGATGAAGACGATAGCTTACCAGAAATTGAATCGAGTGATAGCGACAAAGTAGCACCAGAGAGTGGGGATTCTCACGATGAAATATCTGCCTTTAGTGAAGAGTTAGCAAGTGAAGATGACGATTTTGATATTGATGATTTATTAGAATCAGAGCAATCATCAATACCAAGCAATACAGAAGAGTTGGTAGAGGAAAACGACGACTTTGACTTAGATGATATCGACAGCTTAATCGATGAAGTAAGTGAGCAGGACGATGCTCTGCCTGAAAAGCAAAGCAGCGCTACAGAGCTAGTTGAAGAAAGCGACGACTTTGATTTAGACGATATCGACAGCTTAATCGATGAAGCAAGCGAACAGGGCGATGATCTGCTTGAAGAGCAAAACAGCGCTACAGAGCTAGTTGAAGAAAATGACGACTTTGATTTAGATGATATCGACAGCTTAATTGGCGAAGCAAATGTTCAGGGCGATGATCTGCTTGAAGAGCAAAACAGCGCTACAGAGCTCGTAGAAGAAAACGACGACTTTGATTTAGATGATATCGATAGCTTAATTGACGAAGCAAGCGAACAGGGCGATGATCTGCTTGAAGGGCAAAACAGCGCTACAGAGCTCGTAGAAGAGAATGACGACTTTGATTTAGATGACATCGATAGCTTAATCGATGAAGTTAGCGAACAAAGCGATGAAAAGCAGCCAGAAACAGCGCTTGAAGAGCAAAATAATACAGCTGAGTTAGTAGAAGAAGCTGATGACTTTGACTTAGATGATATTGACGACATCGACAGCTTAATCGACGAAGTTAGTGAACAAAGCGAGTAGGGCGAGGAAGAGCAGCCTGAAACAGCGCTTGAAGAGCAAAATAATACAGCTGAGTTAGTAGAAGAAGCTGATGACTTTGACTTAGATGATATTGACGACATCGACAGCTTAATCGACGAGGTTAGTGAACAAGGCGAGGAAGAGCAGCCTGAAACAGCGCTTGAAGAGCAAAATAATACAGCTGAGTTAGTAGAAGAAGCCGATGACTTCGACTTAGATGATATTGACGATATCGACAGCTTAATCGATGAAGTAAGTGAGCAGGATGATGAAGAACAGCCTGAAGCACCGCTTGAAGAGCAAAACAATACAGCTGAGTTAGTAGAAGAAGCAGATGACTTTGACTTAGATGAAATTGACTACATCGACAGCTTAATCGACGAAGTTAGTGAACAAAGCGAGCAG
>TARA_R110000772_G_scaffold8177_1_pt1 | contig 13919 bp, 1 predicted proteins | sample TARA_R110000772 | Tara Oceans TARA_R110000772 (sample SAMEA4397948) | marine metagenome | biome: Polar Biome; feature: [SRF] surface water layer (ENVO:00010504); material: water (ENVO:00002006), including particulate matter (ENVO:01000060) such as... | depth 5 m | reverse complement strand
ATATAGCTTTCTTCTTTATGCTCAACAACTTTAACATTTTCACCAAAGATTTGCCAAGAGGTTATATCTTCTCCTTGTTCTATCTTATCATATAAATTTGCTATTAAAGGTGTTAGTTGGCCAAAAGCAAAAGTCATGTATCTACTTGCTTTAGTAGTCATCCACATTTGAGCATCAGCTCTATCAATGTTATTTCCTGTTAATGCAGATGCTTCTCTAGGCTCTTCTATTGCCACTAAACTTATATCATCTACACTATGGTTAACACCATGTTCAGGTGCACTAATTGCACTGTATGCACTGATGTATGCTGCATTTTGTGCCTTTGCCCTTTTAATAGCATCTACACCATTCTTTAAAGTAACTGCCTGATCACCTAAAAATATTTCATTTATTGCTTGAGTATTAATCCAATCATTTAAAAATATTTGTTTTAAGTTATGATTTAAATCAGAATTAAGGTTTAACAAATAATTAGATTCTTCTAATGCTGGTGTAGACTTTACACCAGCTCTAATTAAACCTTCTTTAATATTAAGGCTAATTGAATTAGATATATCAAGACTATCTAATTCAACCTTGAATTCTTCAAACTGCAAGTCTAATTTATCTCTAACTTCAGATCTAAGATCATCCATTGTCATATTTTGTTCAAGCATTGCTTGCTCTAATGTAGTTTTATCAGAACGCTTAGCAATTTGCTCTAGCTGATTTTTTACTTGAGAAGTTAATAATCTAGCAGAATTGTGTAAGCTGTAAGCTCTCATTACTAAAGGATCACCTTTATCATCAACCCCTTCAATATTATATCCTACAATTTCTTCTTTTGTAGCTGCATCTTGATTTGACTCTCTTTGAATACGTTTGTATTCTGTGTTAATACTATTTACAAAAACATCAATTACTTTATCAGTTATTTTAACAGCACCAGAATTCCCACTTTCAAATTCTACAGCTTTAATAACATTCATGTACATCATGTCTCCTGTGTCAGCAGACTCCAATACTCTTATTAAACTTGGTGCCAATGCAACCTTTGATTTTTCATTTGTTATTGGATCAGTTACTTCAACATAATCAACTTTACCTGACTGAGGATTAGCCAGAGCAGTATAACTATTTATTAAACTTAATGCAAACTCTTGAGGTGTAAAGTTTCCGTAAGTAGATTTATATGATACACCTGATATGTTTTCATTAATTTCTTCTTCAGTAGAATTAATTTTTCCAACTTTTGTACCGGCAACTCTTATAACACGTTGTCTTTTTTCATTAGACATCTGCATAAAAGCAGGACTATTTAAAAGATAATTATCTTCTAAATATAAATTTTCTTTTTTAGCCTCTAATACTGAAGGATTATTTAAAGCTTCTACTTGTTTTAAATGAAATGTAGGTTTTTGATGAGAATTTACAAAATTACCTTCACTATTTTTAAATACAGATAAACCAATTGTTTCATCAAATGGAGCATTTGCTTTAGACATTTTTACTATCCTGGATCTCATTCCATCTTTACCATCACTAAAAATGTCATCTTTATCATAAATTAAAGAATACATTTCTCTAACAACTTCAGATGTAAGTGGCATGTCTTCATATTTATGAAGATCTACTAATGCTTGTTGTTGAATATCTTTTACATTACCAGCTTCAACTCTATTGTACAAAATACTGTACTTCAAATATTGAGTACTTAATCTTATACCCGTTAAATCAAATAACTGCTGACTATACTTTCTTGCATCTTCAGTAACTTTTGCACTAGTCTTTGCTTTTGTCTCATTTAATAATTTTATTAAACTTGTTAAAGTTTCTTCAGTTTTGCTTGCTATGGTTGGATTTGACTTAATTTTTTTATATGCGTCATTCCATGCCTGAGACCACCTATCTACTTGAGAATTAATATCATCTCTCTGTGCAGCAGAGTATGTTAAAATATTACCATTAATATCTCTTTGTGTAAAGAGATAATCTACCCTAAAGTTTTCAAATGCTTTAATGATAGATTGGAATAATAAAGGATCCTTCATGTTTGGTAAAGGACTATCATTTAATAATGTTTCTTCACTTATTCCAATGTCTTGTAATACTCTAGTAACTACGGCACCAGTTGCTGCATTTTCTTGTCCAAAGAAATACATTGTTTGTAACATCTTTTTTGGATCACTGATGTTTTTTGCAGACTTCATCATACCATTATATATTTCTGTAAAAGGAACGGGTATAATTAAAGGTTCTGCTTTTCTTATTACTACACCATTATCATCTTTTAATTCTTTAATAAGTTCTTTATTACCAAAGAAATCTGTGGCACTCATTGTAGTAGTAGCAAAATATGCTCTAATCTGTTTTGGTGTAGAGTTGATTCCTCCAATTGTTGAAGCATCTGTATTCCATTGACTAGAAGCTCTTACACCAATTGTATCTTCAAAGTATTCAGTATTATATTCTTCTTCAGCAATCTGACCATCTACAACATTTAATATATTATAAACTTGTTTCTGAAGTGGATCCAAATAATATTCAATAGCTTTTGTTATGTTGTTTAATGTTTCTTTTTGTAATTCAGACTTGTCTACATTATGCTCACTTTCTGGATCATATAAATTATAAAAATCTTCTAAAACTTTATCAAAAACTTCACCTCTATTTGTATTAGGCTCTGTAATTTTAGAAACTCTAGATAAATACATTGCAGCAATACTACTAACTAAAGAATCAGCTACTACACTATCTAAGAAAAGATAACCTTCAGTATCATTATCACTAACTTTTTGATATGGTATTAATGCATTAGCTTCTAATGTTACACCTGCAGCTAAACCATTAGTAAATTGATTTAATACTGTTGCTGAGGTTTTATATTTTCCCGCATCAATGTTTTCAAATAAAGTAAGCAGTTCATTTTTATTATATGAATTAAAGAAAGATTTAATCCACTCCAACATTCTAGTAAATAAAGACTTAACTGAAGAATCTGTGTTAGTTGATCTTGGATTTGTTTTAAATTTCTCAAACTCATTAGCTAAATATTCTTCATAGTATTCTTGTTCTAGTCTAGACTGACTCATATTTGAATATGTATCAGCTGAGTTTCTAAACATTTTTAATTCTTGCTCAAAGTTTTTACCTTCGGCTCTCAGTTTAGCTCTAACCTCTTTTCTAGCAACAGATAAATATTTAGATATTTCTGTATCAGTTAAGAGCATTCTAAATACACCATGAAAAGCTTCATGATATCTAAATGGTGAATTAGCTCCTGTATATAATGTTCCGGAAATATTTAAACCACCAGCTAGATGATTTAAGTTTAAAGCAAATGCACCAACTCTTACTCCACCAGCTTTCATGTTATTACCTAAAGTAACAATATCTTGAATATTAATATAGTCTGGCAAGTTCCTTTTTGCCCAATCCATAAATACATCAATATTTTCTACATCTTCTGATGTTAATACTGGTGATATTTTATTAGCTATGTTTCCAAAGTCTTCTATTTTTTTATTTAAAGCCTTAAGCTCATCGCTACTTCTTAAAGCTTTAAGTTTTGCAGCACCCGTTTTACCAGCAACAAGTTTATCTCTAAGTATATCTCTTTCTTGAGTAAGTTTTTCTAATGGAGAAATAGTAGTTTCTGTTTCAGTTACACCCCCTTTTGAAAAAACAATAATCTCTATAGTTTTTGTTCTTGCATCATATACTTCTTTCTCTCTCTCTTTTAGTTCTTCTTCCTTTAGAAGTTTATTAGCAATATCATCAAAGTATTCTGTAGGTAAATTTTCAAAGTTATCAGCCTTATATTCATTATACTCTTCTTCATCTAAAATTAAAATACTATTTTCAAAATCTTCACTTGTCTTAAGTCTCTCAGTGCTTGTGCTAGTTGTAGATTTTGCTGGAGAAATACCTTCTGTACTATTTCTTTTAGCTTGTATAGATGCTGAATCTGCACCAATCTCTATTTTAGAAACACCTGATACTTCAGGTCTAGCATTTGTTTCAGTCTTTTCTATTAACTCCTCAATACCAACTTCTCTTCCATATGAAACTCTAAAGTTTTTAGATGATAATACCATACCTTTTTTACTTCCTGTTTCAGGACTACTTACTGAATTTTTAAATAAATCACTTTCATTTGCTCTAGCAATTAAATCATCTAACTTTTTATTTACAGTAAGTTTTTTATCATTGACATCTTTCTTATCTAATTTAAAGTTAGTCCATACTTCATCTTTAACAGCAGAAAGTTGGATATTACCATATATATCTACATTTAAAAAAATACCAAGACCCTGATGACCAGAAATAAATAATTCCTCTCTAATTTCTTCATTGAAGTTATTATTGAATGCTGGATTTTTACCGTCTGTATTTTCTTTTTGAGTAACCTGAGCTCTCTCAACTAACTTAACAAATATTTCATTTAATGATTCAGAACTTAAAACCTCTGATTTTAAAGGAACTAATCTATAAGTTCCATCTGGTAAAAGAACTGCTGCCATATAAGCATCAGAACCATTTAGTAACTTATTTAACTCTTCTATTCCAATAGATTTTTTTACTCTAAACTCTAAAGCTTGCATTTCAGCTTCTTCTAAATTGCTAATAGGAACTTTACGTCTTCCTTTCTTCCCGGCCTCTGCCTGATAAATTAAATAGTTTCCTAATTCATCTGCAGCACCCTCATTAACTAATTCTTTAAGATTTCTAGTTGATGAGTTATCATAAACCACATTACCCAATATAGCATTAAAAAATAATCCATTTGGTAATTCACTTTGAGCAATAGTTAAAAATGATCCATCAGGAACATCTTTCATTAATCTATCTACTTCAGATATTAATAAACCTTGTTTTGCCCAATTGTTTCTAATTTTATCTAATATTTGATCCTTTGTAAGTGTACCTTTTAATCCTTCTATATTACCAATTACTTGATTTAATTGCTGTCTTGTTAAAGACATTGGATCTACACCACCAAAAAACTCAAAGTTATCATTAGGCATATAAGCAAAAATGTTTGTATCTATACCATTATCATCTAGTCTAATAAAACTATTCTGAAAGTTAAAAGCATCAATTTTTTCTTGTACATCAGAACTATTAGTTCTAACACCAATTTGATATTTTGCTTTTTTATTAAGAATATATGGATTAGCTTCAAGACCAGGAATAAAATACTGACTAGTTGTTAAACCACCCTCTGGATCCTTTGTTACAACAAACTCTAAAGTCTTTATATCTTCAGGACTTAAAACTGATAAAATAGAATAGTATCTTTGTTTAGCAGCACTCCAATCATTTTCCTCTGGATTCTTTCCACCATAAGGTGTAACGGGTTCTGCATAATTTATTCTAGAAACATTTTGTGGTAAAAGCTGAAAATCTTTTTCTTCAAGTTGATATTCGTTTTCAAACTGTCCAGGTCTTAAATTTATATATACGTTATTATTTACTTTCTCTTGTGCAGATAATGTTACAGCAGATGCTGGTATCAAAGTCAACACTTCTTTTTTAATAACTTTATCTGGGTTGCTCCAAATAACATACTCTATTGGATTAAGTTTATCATCTGATTCAGACAAACTATATACTTTAGCACCAAAAGATAAATCTTCAACACCATCAAAACTAAATGTACCATCATTTGGTATATTTAATGAAACTAGTTTCCAAGCAGCTTTAGCTTCCCTTTCTTTATTAAAAAAATTAATATCAGATGATACACCTGCAGCTTTTAGCATATCACCAGATATCAGCTCTCCTGTTTTAGAATCAATAATTTGATACACTAAAGAATCATTGCCTTGGTCATCTGTAGCTTTTTTAGAAAGTACAGCAACATTAGCATTCCTTGCATCTGGTAATATGCCTAGTTTATCATTACCTTGAAAACTTTCTCCTTTTCCAGATAAGGTTATATCTTGACCTGAAATATTTGTCAGTGGTATCTTTAATTTATTTAATACTTGACCCACTAAATCATTGTTCCTTCCTTCTTCAGATGTTAACCAATTAATTAATCCAACATCATTCTTTATTTGTTCTTGAGTTAATTGTCTAGTAGAATCATTTACTGTTTTATCATTGTCTATCCATATTTTTTTGATAGCATTGAATGCTTCTCTATGAGTTTGGCCTTCTTGAGTATTAACCCATTCTTTATACTTAACTGATTTTTGAAGTAATGCTAATTGAGTACCTTCATACTTTCTATATGCTTTCTCTAATATGCTAGTTAAAACTTGTGATTCACCTACTGGAACTTCAACATCAATATCTTTTAAAATTTCTTGAATTTTTTCTCTATTTTCAACTGTTTGAACTTCTTCAGTGGCAGTATCTACATCAGCTTGTGTTGGTCCTGCTGCTTTAGCGTATGCATTTTTTAATCTATTGATTTCATTAAATGCTACAGGATCATTTACAGTATTTATTAAACCTTTTTCATTATAAAATGTCCTTAATGTCTCTACATTATTAGTTAAACCAAATTGTATAACTTCCTGCACTTCTGGAATAGGAGTACCAAAGGCCCCTTCTATTGCATTAATTTGATTAAGCAATGCATTCTGCTCTTCAGTATCTAAATATTTATTTACAGACTTTCTAAAAATTTCTTCTCTGTTTTTATAAATTGCTTTTATTGCTATTTCACTTCTTTCAAATACTTCATTAAACTTCTTAGGATTAGCTAAAGCTTCAATAGTTTTATCATAAACTTTTGCTCTTCCTTTTAATGCACCATAATCAACTATTTGTTGTAATGCTTCATCCATAGCATCTTGATTAACAAATGATCCGGTGGATTTAGCTAAAAATCTTACATATTCTTGAAACGCTTTTTTAAGTTTTCCTTTTTTTCTTCTATCAAAAGAACCATCTTTAGTTAAGTTCTTTAAATCATTTAAAATATCTTTAAAAGCAGATAGTTTTTTTACTTTTTCTTTTTTTTCTTTTACAGCATCAGCTTGTGATTTATCATCCTTTAAATTTTTAATTTCAACATTTAAAAAATTTATTTCTTGATCAATAGTATCTTTATCTAATAATACTGTAATATCACTAGCAGCCATATTTTCAAATAATGGATCTGCAGAAAGAGTTTGAAAAATACTATTTGATCTTTCCACAGCTCTTTCAAAACCATCACGGGTAAACATGGCTAAGTGTCTAACATGATCCCAGCCCAATTTTCTTATTAATTCTTGTTCCCGCTCTGTACTTTGAGTGCTTATATCAAATGCAGATTCATTAAAAGGGTTTGGAAATGTATCTTTTAATTGTGTATAGTTATCCTCCATCTTGCCAATTTGGTTAACCATATCTTGAAGACGTGTTCTTATTTTACCAGACTTAACTTCTTTTTTGCTACTTGGAAAAGCTTCTGCTAATTCTACATCAGAAAGTTTCATAAAGTCTCTCATCTGTTGTTCAAAATAATGCGCACCTCCTGTACTCATTACATTATATATATTTTGAAATTTAGCATAATCTGATTCATTAATAAAATCAAATTGACTTGCCATAAAACCAGCTTCTGTCTTAGCATCAGCAATTTGATGTTGAATTAAAAACTCAAACTTCTTTGGATCAAATACAGAATTAACATCATCTGCATTTAAATCATTTATCTCATTATAAGATTTTACAATACTATCAACAAAAGTTTTTCTGTTTTCTTTATGTTCTGCATATGCTTTAGGATCACTGACTCTACTATATATAGCCGGTATACCTTGAAAAAATATTTTTTGTGGTCCAGATACAACTCCACCCATTAAGAATCCTGACATAAATGTATCAAAACCCTGTGCAGTAAATTGAGAACTTACAGCTGAATTAATATTTTCTTTAAACAAATCTATACCTCCAGCTAAAGGATCTGTTAACAAAGCTGTATAATAACCTTTTGTACCAGCAGAAACTGCTTCTTGGCTTATTTCTTGTATACCTTCTCCAAAGTTAGCAGCAAAATATCTTAGACCAACACCGGCTGATTTTATTAAATTACCCTTTACTCCGGCATTAATTACAGATTTACGAAAACCCTTTCCAAAATTAAACAATGTACTTTCACCAGCATCTATAAATGGTGATTTAACTGCTTTAGTTTTAAGAATTCTTCTTCCTACATCTGAAACTTGATCATTAACTAATCGTCCAAATGATCTATTAAAGCCACCAAATGCATTACCTAAAACAAGTTGGTTTGTAGCAAATATAAGAGGTGCATTTATTAATGTAGTTTTAAATGAAGCTCTAGATGCTTTATCCTCAATGTTTACCATTTGTTCAGGAGTAACGGGTTGCCCATAGTTTTCTCTAGACAATATGTTTGATCCTTCTCTAACCATATCATTATAAACCATACCCCCTTCAAGCTTACTCTCTGCAATTGCAAGATTTAATGATCTAGCATCTCTATAGAATCCTCCAAATACAGTAGACTGTTTTGCTAGATTAACCATATTCTGAGTACCATTTGCAGTAGTCTTTAGATTTCTAATAGCAGCAACTGTTTCTGGAGCAAAAAAAGCTAAACCTGAACCTGCAGTAATACCTTTTTGCATTGACCAAAAATCTTTAGCATTCTCCGCAGTGTTAAATGCTTTTATTACCTCTCTAGTTTTGTTAGCATACCTAGTAACACTAAAACTATTTGCTACGCTAGAACCTATTTTTTTTAATCTTGCAATGTTTCTTGCTGTTGCACTCATAAGCATCGCATCAGATACAGGATTTAACCCTCCTTGAAGACCTGCGGCAGCAGCTAATGCAACTTCCTCAAGAGCTATAGAACTTATAATACCCATAGTATAACCTGAGTTTAATAGCATATTATTAGTCCAAGCCATTCCACCTTCTCTAGAAGAATTACCAATAGCCATTGCATCTGCAAATTCATCAGCTGATTCTAAATCTGGACCAATGTAATCACCACCAAATAAATCACCAATGGCTCTATAACCACTCATAAATCCAGTTCCAGCTAAACTTGTAAATTGACCCCACATTCTAGTGTAGTCATCATAAACAGTTGAGTTAGCATTGTAAGTAGTTTCCATATCTGAATATGGAGTAAATCCTAATTTATTAAACTCAGGATGATTATAATATCTTTGAAAGTTTGATTGACGTATACCTGCATATTTAGGAGATACAATTTGTTTACCGGGTTCAGCTGGTCCTAAAGTTGCACTTGCTGGAATTTCCATCAATCTATTAAAATAATCCGGATCTTCCTTATTAAGTGGATTCTGTTGTACTACAGGATCATACGTATCTGTAGCAAGAGTTGGTCTATCAACAGCCATATTACCATATGCACCACTTGCATATTTATTAATTAATGGTTCTACATTAGCCATTTCTTGTAATACAGAAAGGTCTGCTGAGTCAATGTATGCATCATACTCAGGAGTATTGAACATTTCTTCAACAGGAATAAAAGGTAAATCTTTATTTATTACACCACTAGTAACTTGATTATCTTTTATAGTTTGATCTAAACTATTATTTTCTAATTGATTATCCATCTATATATTCAAGTTAGTTTTTATTTTTTACCGTTTATTGCAATATCTCTTCGTTTAGCCCTTACATTATCTGCACCTCTTTGTGCAAATTTTATTCTTGTTAGTGCTTCTTCATCATCAAGTGTTCTTCCTGGACCTTCTGGACCGATCAAAATCTGTCTAGTAAACAATGAAGTTGTAGTATAGGTGCCCCCTTCTTGATAATTATTAAACTTCCAATTTAACATATATTCTTGATCAGATACTTTAACAAATCTATAAGTACCAATTTCATCACCAAGTTCATCCGTAATTTCTGGTGGTTGATAATAACCATTAGGATTAGCTGCAATACCACTTAATACAGGTGAAAAATAATCCATAGAGTTCATATTAGATCTTGGACTTATATCATTTTTTTGTTCATATACAACAGACACACCGTCACTAAGACTTTCAAACTGATCAGAAGTAATAGCTCCATATTGATTACTTGGATCACTACCTCCTTTAACTTTAGAAGCTAACCAATCAGCATTAAATTTAATTCTATATCCTGCTGTACTTTTTTCTCCATCATCTGTTGCACCATACACCGGCATATATTCAATTGTTGCTCTAGGCATTGCTGATGGTGAATTAGGAGATTTAGGATTATTTATATAGCTTCTTAAATCAGCCTTAAACATTTCTAATGTTCTTTGACCTTGAGTAAAACCGCCTTCAATATCTCCTTCAACATTATTAAGAGATCCTTGAACAAACATTGGTTGAATACCTTTTTGTGCCAAAGCATCTAACTGATTAAATAAATTTGATGCCATTTCATTACCGGCAGCATTGGGTGCCTTGGGATCAATTGCTGCAACATAAGTAGGATTTGATATTAAATCTGCAGCAGTATTACCAGCCCCTGTCATTTTACTTTTAAGAGTTGCTGTTTTATAAGTATTACCATCACCTAAACTACCTGTAAGACCTTGATTCATTTTTTTCTGCAAAGCATCATATACTTCACCTGCTTCGTTTTCCACAGCCGTCATATCAACAACCATTTTTGGTGTGCCATCCGCATTAAATATTGGTTCATAATATCCTCCACCTCCAACACCCATACTTAGGGTTCCTGTATAAGAAGGTGATGCTACATATTCTGTAGCTTGCTTCATGTAGTTTTTTTCGTTAGTACCTTTATCTATTTGCCAACTTTTATTATAGTTAGTAACTTCACCAAGTTCTGCCAACCTTGCTACTTCAGCTATATACTGTTCTCTAGTATATGGTGATAAAATACCATTTTCATCTGTTTCCCAAATATCAGGCATACCCGCATCCATAAATGCTTTTATATCTTTATCTTCTATCACAGATGCTTTAACGGCATCATAGGTATCTTTTTGATCTCTGTATGCAGATTGTACAAATTGTTCAAGTGACGTTGTTTGTTGATTTAAGCCTGCCATTGTACTCTTAAGATTTTTATATGATTCTCTAGCTACAAGACCGGGATCTTTTTCTTTTAAAGCCGTTGTATTAAGTATTGTTGTTGAGTAATTATCATATAACTCATCAATAAGGTTTTGATTTTTAAGAACACCTGTTGTCTCATCCTTATCTAATAAAGCAGTTTTAATTAAATCAATATTGCCTGTTACTTCTTTTCCATCTACCTCTATTGTATAATTTTGATTACCATCATCACCTTCAGGTTTTAAAATTAATAAAGCTTTTGTTATTGCATCAACTTGATTTACATTAATTTTTTCTTTTTCTTCAACATATGGTATTGTTGTACCATTAAGGACAACATTAAAATCAGCATCTATTTTACCATCTTTGTCTACTTCATAACCTGCCGTAGAAGCATCACCAGTTCTATAAGATTCTGAACCAAAATAATCAAATAAGGGATTACCTCTTTCATCAAACATCAGTTCTCCTTTTTCTTTTGCTAGCTGTCTTCTATTAACCAGTTTAATAGCTTCTAAATTCCTGGCATCTGCAGCTCTAGCATTCTGCTTACTCATGTCATACTTAAACTTTGAGTATGGTGTTTCTACTAATTTTGCTTCAAACCCTCTCATACTAAAATTCTGAGCTGCTGCTACCATATCACCCATCATATTAGCACCCATAAGTAATTGATAAGCTCTATTTAATGTGCCTTCTGAACCTTCTGCAATAGGTGTTTGAAGAAGATCTTGAACTTGCATTTGATTTTCTAATGTAGCTTTCACTTGTTCATAAGAATTCATTTGCTTTTTCATTGATTTGTCTTCATCAGAACCGGGAATAATACCAGTATTCTTTTGATAATCACTCCACCTAAGATTAATATTTTCTAATTCTTGTACTTTAGCTTGAGTTTTGGGTAAACGTGCATCATTAACAGCTTCTATTCTACTAATAGTTTCTGTAGCCCACGCTTGTTGTCCTTCTTGAACAGACCCATAGGTACCTGCAGCAATACCTTCTGCTGCAAAATCTCTACTAGCAACATATGCTTGAGTTTGATATGCTTGTTGTACTCTTGGATTATCTTGTAAAGCTTTTTGTATAAACTGTAAAGCAGGACCTACAACTAAATCACCATTTTGTTGTTCAATATTAAACATTGGATCAATTGAGCCATCTGGATTTTTTTTACTAACAGTAGCAGACATTTTTAAAGGCGGTTTCATTTCACCTAAAATTTTCTGAGCAGTTTCAAATAAATCTGCATCTTCAACATATTTTGGTAATCCACTATTCATTGCTTGATCAGCAGTGCCATTTACAAAATCTTCCATTTTGTACTGTAATGCTTTTACACCAGGACCCCACCATTTTTCTTGTTGTTCTCTATTTGGACTATCTAATAATCTATTAGCATAGTCCATTTCTTTTCTATAATTAGAAGTAAAAACTATATCTTTTACCATAAGTTTATCTTCAAAGAAAGGTGCAAATACTGCCTTAGCAGAATCAGCATTTTGAGCAAGAGACAAATCCATTCCTGCAATTTTCTCAAGAGAGGGTGCTAAATTTTGGACATACTGATCTCTTTGTTCTTTATTGTCTTCTCTGGATAGATCTGCATATACTACTTTATTATATACATCATTAGTAGCCTTCCAATTAGTGGAGTACTTATCTTGTCTTGTATCCAAAACAGCTGACAAGAATTTATAGTCCGGTGTAAATGGTTGAATGTCTGGTAAAATATTATCTGCTCCTGGTACGTATGTTGCCATAATGTAAAATTACTATAATTTATTAAGTTTAACAAGGTTAATTCTAAAACCCTTAAGGTTTAAGACCCCATCTTTCCTGTATAAAATGGTACTACCATTTTTTTAATCTTTTTTCCTTTTGGACCCACTTCTAATCCTTTACTTGCAGATGTTGGGTATGACATAGGCATTCCTCTTCTTTGTGCTTCTGCTTGAGCATTAGTTATATCACGTGGACCATTATTACCCATACCCATGTATAACTTTAAAAAGTCCATATCAACTTTTTGATCTGCGGGTAAATTTTTTCTTAAATCAGTGTAAGCATCTAATAAAGCTTTTTGATTATCTGGTGGAAGTCCAACTTTTTTTAATGCATTAGGATTAGTAAAATCAATCATGCCTCCTGTTGTAGGATTTATAGCATAGTTATCATATACAGTATTAATATTATATGTATTAGCTCTATTAGTAAGTGCAGTATTTTGCAATCTGGCATTTGCCATAGTTTTTTTGTTTCTAAAATTATCACCTAACTGCAGTGTTTTATTAAAATCATCATATAATTTAATATTCCTTCTATCATTTTCAAGATTTATTCCCATATCTAATTGAGGCTGCATTGCTGCTACACGGTTCATTATACCAACATTATTTGTATTAACTCTGTTAATAGCTTTTGCATTTGCATCTAACGTTTTTCCTTGTACATTAGACATAGCAGCAACAGCACCCGGACCACCTATAATACCTGATATTCCTTGATTCATTGTATTAGCTGCAGACATTGAGCTATTTACCGCTGCTCTCCAATCATCTAAAGTATAATCTATTTTTAATTTTTCAGCATCTGGTGACCATGGACCATAGACATTATCATCCATTAAATTTAATGCTATTAAATTATTTTGATCTTGCCTCCAAAACTCAGGATTAATAGGTGCATAATCTTCTGGTATAACTGGATCAATAGGATCTTTTGGTTCTGTTGGTTCTGTTGGTTCTGTTGTTGTTGTTTCTTCTGGAGTTTTTTGATCTTTAAAAGTACCAGGTCTTCGTGAAGAAGTCCAAGTTCCCATCTTACCATCGTAACCTGTACCTTGACCTTTTTTAAATCCAAAGTCTTTAATCAGAGCAGCAGTTGCGTTCTTAACATCTTCATCTGTGAATTTTTTTCCTACACGTT
>TARA_R110000772_G_scaffold9060_4_pt1 | contig 13970 bp, 29 predicted proteins | sample TARA_R110000772 | Tara Oceans TARA_R110000772 (sample SAMEA4397948) | marine metagenome | biome: Polar Biome; feature: [SRF] surface water layer (ENVO:00010504); material: water (ENVO:00002006), including particulate matter (ENVO:01000060) such as... | depth 5 m | reverse complement strand
AACGATCCAGTCCAGCGATCCTCCGACACTTCACCAAACACTGTTGAATGAGCAATCAAACCCTATCTAACCAAGACCCGCCCGAACAACTCCAAGCTAAGGAGGATTCGTCTGCGACGCTTTGTTCTCACTTGTTGGATTCGGTGATTTGCGGGGATAATTGCGAAGTGATGCGAGGGCTACCTGACGAGTGTATTGATCTGGTGGTGACAAGTCCACCGTATGATGATCTCCGCACCTATGGAGGGCATGAATGGGATTTTGAGAAAGTAGCGGAACAACTCACCCGATGCCTAAAACAAGGTGGTGTAATTGTGTGGGTAGTTGCCGACAGAACGGTTAAAGGGAGTGAAACAGGCTCGTCCATGCGCCAAGCTTTGCATTTCGTGGATACGTGCGGACTCAGGTTGCACGACACGATGATTTATAGGAAGGCTAACTATATGCCCCTGACACACAACCGCTACGAGCAAGCGTGGGAGTATATGTTTGTGTTCAGCAAGGGCAGACCAACAACGTGGAACCCCATTAAAGTTCCCATTAAATACCCTCGCAATCGACCCTTAACGATGCGAAACGGCGACTCCAGAGATAAGGTCAGCCATCAAAAAAGCGGGACACACAGAATAAAAGAGAATGTGTGGACTTACAAGTGCGGCGGGGGTCACATTGATACAGACGGTCGATCACACGAACATCCAGCCCCGTTCTCTGAATACTTGGTGAAAGACCACATTGAATCGTGGAGCAATGCAAACGACATTGTGCTTGACCCATTTGCGGGATCAGGGAACACGCTCAGGGTGGCTAAGGCTTTGAACCGTAGATACATCGGAATCGAAGTGAACCATGAATACGTGAAGATTTGCGAGGAGCGGACGATGCAGGAATCGCTCCCGCTTTATTGCGAGAACGCATGAGGACAGGCATGGAGTGGAGCGACATTGCTCTGCTCCGACTTGTTCGCGAAGCAGATTATGAATATACACCTAATAGACACCAGCGGACTTTCCACGAATACGCGGGAAAGCATCGAAATGGTATGGGGAAGCGGAACTTGGGAACCTGCCGAAATGGGAGGGCATCAAGGGGAGGTTTACCGAGCCGACGGCAGAATGAACGTCTTTGCGACAACAGGGACAGTCAGGGAAGACTTGCTAGAAGCGACAATTTCCCTCGCGAACAGCGATGGTGTTGGGAATACTTTATATATTGGATCAAAAATTGAAAAATATTATGATTGAATAACGAGAAGGCGACATTTTCACACAAGATGATATTTTAGGAATTGTCCACCAATGTAATCTGTACCACACAATGGGCGCGGGGAATGCAAGTATACTTCCAAACACAAAGGAACCAGTGTAATATCATTATGACTGCTGAAGAAATTAAAGAATTAATTGAGGAAAAAACCAACGATGTGGTTATGATTCTGGCTAATGTTAAATCATCGCCAAGGACAATATTCTATGTCAGTAAGCGAACTGAGGACGATTATAATGGATTTGATTATTTGGTTAAGGGTTTTTGCGCCAAAACCAATGAACCGTTTACAGATGGATTTATTGCTTGCGACTCGGTACAATCTGCCCAGCAAGAGCTTCAACGAATTTCAATGTCATACTAATGCTCAAGGTAAGATATTATAATTGAAAAAAGTTATTGACTTGCCTGAATTTATAAGTATATTGTAAATATGAAAAGCAAAAAGACTAAAGAAATTAAACTTAAGAAAGGTGCAGAATTTGGCCTAATGGGTACACTAAACCGAGTTTTTACTGACCGAAAAAAGAAAGCGAGCCGTAACGCGTGTCGAGGTAAATTGAAATGAAACTAAAAATACCAGCCGAATTGTTGGCAAACGCATACTACGATCTTTTAGTATTTTTTAATCATAGTCAAATGGTGCAATTTTACGTCGCAACTCCCGATTACATGCAAACATGGGTATAGACGAAATTGGGGATTTTTTAGGCGATTGCTGTCCCACTTACGATTCCGCTATACAAGCAGCAAGCAGCAATTTAACCCCGTTAGGTGGGGGTAGTCACTCCACTGTATTTTCGGTGGAGGGTGCTGTATTGAAAATATCAGAGAATCCTCATGCGTTTAATGCTCCATCCATTCCAAAACCATTCGCACATCTCGAACAATACCTTGTCCCATATTTCGGACACGGAGAAGGATTAAATTATAATTATGCTTTTCAGGTTAAAGGTAAGTTATTAAACGACCTAGAGCCAACTAACGGGCATTGGGTGGGTTACTATACTATCAGTAGTGAGCTAGTTTCTGCTGATATTGCATCCCCATCGTGGGATTGGGGCGAGTGGTCAAATTATGAAATTACATTAGACGTTTGTCAGCATAATGCGGGTATTTTTAATAATTCTGTTAAATTCTTCGATTATTGATTGAAGTTATATTAGTAGGTTCTAATCCTACGGTCGGTAACATTTTTAACTTGAAGCCGAAAAAGCCTAATACAACCTAAGATATGCCTAACTCGCCATCTATACGAGATAAATACTCAAACGGTAAGCAATTCATTCAAAGCGTGGATAAACTCGCCTTAGTGCTTCTGTACCAAAACAAGAAAGGGTTCATTAACTCTAAGAGGTATTGGTTGGGTGAGACTGAGGCCCAAATAGTTAAATGGTTTTCTACTGATTTTTGTGGTGATTTATTTCTTGACAATTGGGTGGAAAGGTATATGTTGGATTATTCAGCACAACTTTACGCTCACTACAAAAATGTTACGGGCAATTCCGAGTTGGCTGATATTTATTCAGATGCGTTCATAGCGAGATACATTCGATTTATTCTATAATGAAACCACACACCATTAACGTAGACGGCAAGCCACACAGCATTATTTCCCGCATAGGGAACACAATTGAGTTGGTGGACAATAAAACACAAACTCGCCTTTGGTTAAAATTGAACGCGACAGATGCCGCAGAACTGGACAAAGAATTAGCAGAAAAATAATAATACACTCTTGACATATTTTAAAGCTTGGAGTATAATAAATTATGAGCGATTCATCATCAAGTTCAGGCGGTTGCGGTTGCGGTTGCGTCGGTTTAGTTATTTCGGGCGGTTGTGGTTGCGTTTGCGTCGGTTTAGTTATTTTTATTTTGGTTATGTGTTCCCTTTGTTGTGGACTCCCAATCAACGGACGATTATTCGAGATTGATATTTTTCCACCAGCAATTCGCCTAGAGGATGCCCATTTTCCACCAGCAATTATCCTAGAGGAAGCGCATTTTCCACCAGCAATTATCCTAGAGGAAGCGCAACCACCCAAATCGAAAAATGATAGAAAATTTCAAATCCCAAAAGCCATTTTACTACGTGGCCCTTACAGCTAAGGGGAGCGAAGTGGAAGGAACAATCAATGCGTTAAATCAAGCATCTGCTATTTCCATTTTAAGAAAATCGGGGATGTATCCAACTAGCATCAGTAAACTCGAAGATAATATGAGTAACATAGATGCGGTAGAAGATAAACATAGCCAACCTAAAACCATAACAATCTCAAATGACTTTATTTTTGGTCTTGTGATCGGAGCAGTTATTTCATTTATCGTTACCATGATTCTAGTTTTGATCTTTTAATATTATGAAAATCGTAAACCCAAAAATTAACAGTCAAGGATTTACCCTACTGGAGTTGTTAGCGGCATCTGCCATTTCTACCGTAATCTTTCTTTTATTGGTTCTCGGTGGTGCTATTGTGTTTTTTTACTTTCTATAAAGTTATTATTAACAACATTTAAAACCAAATAATAATCCCTATAAATAATAACTTTACGACAATTTAAGTTAAATCGCAGTCACATTTAGAGACTGTGAATATGGGGGTAGCGACAAATAATTTTACGAAAATAATATTAAATTAATATTATTGGGTATTATTACCCAATAATGAGGTATTTTGCCTCCATTTTGGTTTATATTTAGGAAATAACTAATAACTAATAACTATATAATTTTACAAAACAAATGGGAAATTTACCCCTGCCTTTTTAACTAAAGGGGTTACTAATATCGAGAACCAACCCGCTCGATTTGCGTATCATTCTAGCGGGATTGGTGTTAATACTTTAATTAGATAGGGCTAGACGGTATTGAAAGATACCCAAGGATTTTGGGCCAATGTCTCTTTTTTCCTCATTGAATACTATCTAAAACTTTTAAAAATATGAGTCCATTCTGGCTAATCCTCGCAATTTATATTATCCTTTATATTGCAGATATAATTTAACTTTAAATAAAACTTGCATACCCTGAAAAAGGCGGTATAGTCCAGAATGAGCAAACCACTAAACAATCCACTAAGCGAATCCCGCATCTTCGAACTGGAAGAGGTGATTCAAATCGCTATTTCTAAAATGGAGCGTAATCCTGAAAAATGGGCTGCGCCTTTTAATTCTTATTTTAATTGGAAAGAGGGGGACTTCGACTACAAAGGGGAGGGTTGCTATTCTGACCCCATACCCAGTCTCGACGAAGGGTTTTGGCGTCACAACTCTTACGACCAAGACCTTACGCGGAAGGGCGAGGTTGAAACGATTGCTTTTAATTGGGGTGATACAGATGGAAACTGGGAGACGTATGGGGAATGGACGAATCAAGACGCTGAAAATGACCCCATAGGTTTCGCGATTGACTCCCTTGACAATCATTGCGTTTATAATTTGCTTAAAATGAATCTTTACTCTTGCTACTGCGCGAGAACGGGCAAAGATCCACTTGATAATGTCATGGGGCAAATTAAACACTTTAAAGGTGTCTACCTTGTGACAATCGAGCAGGACAAGGTAAATTTATCTGAATCAAAAGCTAACGCCGTTTGGAAGTCGGGCGACCAAAAGAAAAAGCTCAAAGCCGAAGCGGAACGGTATTGCGAGGGCGTCGGGTGGGGAGATCTTAAAACGCTCACAAGCGAGAACAAGGTAGGTCGAAAGGGTTATACGAAGGAATGGACACCAGTATCAGTCGAGGCTGACAAGATCGTGCTAGAGGTGACTATTGAGGTAAAGTCTCAAAAACGAACTAAAAGGCATGTTAAAGAAGTGAATAGCCGCAACTTGGAAAAGGACGTTTTGGAATTAGTCGCTGATTTGGACAATCCGAATTTTTTGAATAAAGGTGAATAAAGAGGTTGATTATTCATTGTTATGTTTTTCGTGCCAGACAACATTTTTATTATACTCATTTTTCATATCACCTACCATTTGGTATAAGGTGCAAGAGGATTGGGTCGCAAGCACTAAGCAAACTATAATAATTTTTAATACTTTCATAATAATATTTACTCTACTGAATTAAAATAGTTGCATATTAATTAAATGAGATTACGGTAAGACACAAACATGCTGAGTAATTTTCAGCTAATCGGAGCATAACCTAACCCGATTAACGAAGTGGTGTAATTACCCTAAGACTAAAGACTAACTTGTTAACATGAAATATGGAAACAAATTTAAACACATTTACTCAAGATGGCAGAGCATTGAAATTAACATCACTAAATGATGTCGCAATTTCATTTGAAACTATTTTTGCTGGTCGAATGATTAAGTTATATTTTAAAGATAATATAACTCAAGATAATGCCCTAACCACAATTTGCACTGGCACATTACGGGATATTGAGGAAATTATAAATATTACTATAACCCCTTAATGGTGAGCCTAGCCAACTTTGCAACATCCCCTGCTGGTACCATCGAAATTGCCCGAATTGCCGCTAAAATTAAATGCTTATTTCGTTCGTCTGGCTCTTTGGCCGCTGCTGCCCTTAAGAGGGATACAAGAGTGTTCCCGCCATCTGCAAAGGTACCAAACGTAGGCTCAAGTCCAATGAAGTCTAAACCCGTTTGAACCGCATCCAATATCTTAGTCCAAGCTGACTCAGTTAATATTTCAGTTTTTGGTGTAAGGGCGTTTACTTTCTCGTCGAATCGTCGTGTCATACAACTACTTATCTAGGAAAATAAAATAAATAAATAATTTGACTTATGCTGATTTGCTAGTATTATCCAATATTAAAGAAAACATTAAATTTATTTTGGCGACATTGTTCTTAATTGTAGGGGTAATTTTTAATTTTTACTTGTTCATCCACCTCCCCCCATCGCATAATTAAAATGAAGGTTGACATTTCAACCACTACTCCAATCTCGCAAAAAATAATATTCCCAGAAAAATGAGCGTAACAATAGTAGATCAAGTTCAATGTAGTTCAAACTCAGCTTGGACTAAAGAATATACATCGTCATCGAACCTTGGTAGTTACCAAGTATCTTGGGACTATATGCCACAAGGCGACTATCAATACGGATTAACTTGTAACTGTAAAGGTTATGAATTTAGAAAGACTTGTAAACACGTTATAGATGCTGAAGAACATCATTGCGGGTGGTCACAACAATTCGGAATTCCCTATAATGGAGACGGTAAGTGTCCTGAATGTGGGGCGGCGGTTGAAGGCGTAAGAGTAGCAATTTAAAATAGTTCTTGCTATCTTTAAATTATGAACGAAGTTTAAATATGATCGAAAAACAACAAATCACTCGTCTTCTACTTGACGCCCTTGAACATAATTCTGATAGAGGGTCGAGGTGGATTCTGTCCGATGATATTAACACAAATCTGATCTTCGTCTTAAAACACGTAAATGGCGACGACTATGAAGAAGCAAAGAAATATCTAGATAAAGTGAGTTGTTTCGCGGAAAGATCGGTTAGAGTGTCTCCTGAAGACTGCGAAGATTTTTACGAAATGATTTCAGTGATTGTGGATGGTTTTACTAGTGAATATTATTGAAGTAATGGTTGATATACTGAGTTTATATACGAAGTTTAAATTATGAACAAAATTGAAGAGTTTTTAGACGAGGAATTATGCCTTCCAGTAATATGTGTTTTCTGCACCCTTTTTATAGCATTGTTGATCTCTATCGGAATTGGGGTGATTGCCTACCATAACGGATACCAAGAACACGTTAGCGAAATTCGAGCGGAGAGAAAGGAAGCTAATGAAGCCAAACTAGATGATATAAAACTCAAACGCATTATTCGTGAGGTGATGGGGGAGGAAACAATTAAACACCTTTAATTCAAATTCAAATATTGACATATCATTTTTAGAGGGTATCATAACCCAACGACACTATACTGAAGAGGTTTGTGATTAAGTAAATAGAAAATTATGATACCAAAGAAAACAGTCAGGCGGGTTATCAACCGTCCACAACCAAGATGAAACCACTAACTAACCAAGACTGGATCAATGCTAAAAAACCTCTAGCATACTGGAAAGATGAATGGATATTCTCAGTTGTTGGGAATTATGACGTATCTAGCGGGAGTGGGGCAGTTAATAAGACTGACTGCGAGGAATCAGGATGACCATCCATTGCTATATATCTCGGTCGAGATGAATGGAAAGACGATGCGGCTTCATATCAAATATATAAAATAAACAGATATCAAGGACTTATTCAGGAATGTTGGCACTATTATACATTAACTAAGGGTATCGAAAGTATTGATGGATGTCTCGGCTCGTTTGGCACTGGCAATTTGTACTATGCAAATTTGTCTTCTGAAACAGGACGAACAGTTTTGGAAGAGTTTTTCAATTACATGATTGAGAACACGCAGTAATTACGAAAATAATTAATCTTTTTACTTTCAATCTTTAAAATAGAGACGACTATTCTATATGATCAAAACAGAAACGCTCTTATTCCCTATTAGACACATCTCTGCTAGAGTAGATGTGGCATTGAATGTCGAGAAAGACATATCAGTAACTCTTCATAAAATCGAGAGATTTTGGATTGGCGATAAAGAGTTCAATTATAACAACGAGAGAAGCAAATCAGGAAAGTATCACTACGTTTGGGATTTAATTACTGATGCGCTAGAGGAAATGGACTTGTTGGAAGAGGTAATGAAATTAAACTAATTACTCAAATATTTTGAGTTATTTTAATTAATCTTTTCACTTGCAATCTTGAATTTATAAACGACTATTAAAATATGAAAAACGATAAACAAAAGCTAGTCGCAAGAGCAGAACATCTCGTCTCGGAATTGAAGCAGATTTTTAAATCTTCACAACTCTATATCTCAGACACGTTTTTCTAATATTATATAATTATTATGAATTTCTCTGATTCTGAACAAATACACAAGGAGTTTTTACGATTACTGAATGAGTTTGGTTTTGGGGTAATTTTATGTCTAGATTACTTTGAAGACTGTCCTGAAGCGAAAACGGAACCTGTGGCTGGGTTTGGGTTTGATTTTGATAGAACCTTTGAACTACAAGGGGCGCTATCAATGGGTAGACTTTTTAAATTTACTATGTTGGTAGATTTCTACGGAGAATATAAATTCGTATTAAGTAATGAATTAATAACATTTAAACGGGAGGATTTATCTAATGATCTGTTGGGGGCTACCTATACATACCTTTTACAAAACTGCATAGAAAACCAAAATCATTTTAACTATAGGTTAACGGCCCTTGGTAATAATCTGGCAGAAAAGGTTGATGATCATATCCGTGATTACAGTAGGGATGAGCCTTTCAACCCATTAACACTATGGGAGGATTTAGATCACAGTATTGAATTTGAACTGGACGAAATTGAGAACATTTTAAGCAAAGAGATATTAGACTTAGTATTAAACTCTACTGTATTGGAAGATGTTATAGATAATGATTATAACGAAGCTTTCCCATATAGTGATGGAAAGTATCATATCATTTTGGACGAAACTAATGACGGCAAGGAAGTAATATTAGACTTGGTAGAGGAAGAAACCGTTAAACCCATGACGGTTAAAGACGTTAAGAACGAGAGAGCAATACAATCAGAAGGATTTGTCTATCTAGGTAGAAGCACATTACATAACTTTACAAAGATAGGATGGAGTAAGACTCCTAAAGTTAGAGAGAAAACCCTACAAGCAGAAGACCCATGTTATAGTGTATTATATCACTTTCCCGCCGTTCAATCTGAAGAGACGGCATTACATACTATATATAAAGAAAAGAGAACAAGAGGCGAATGGTTTAGCTTAACACAAAAAGATGTTAATGCCATTGTAGGGCTATCCAACTCGATCATATCCATACTACCATGAAACAAACTACTATGATGCTGAACTACTCACTACAAAGGAATTGGCTATTAAGCTAAAGGTTAGTGAAAGAACAGTATTCAATATGCGAAAAGATAATACAATCCCATGTATATCATTGAATAATAGATGTGTTAGATTTATCTATGAGGACGTTATCATGATGCTGAGGAAGTGATAACCAGTGATAACCAGTGATAACCTCAGACATTTCTTTCTAATATTATTTAAACATGACCTGAACGGAATATGAATTTAGACGATCTTAACTCTATACATGACACCCATAAGAGTCATCAAAACCCTATTGATTTTTTTAAAAATTTAAAGGAATTAAATTGCACCTGTATTGAGTGTAATAAACCATTTAAACCTAATGGTAAGGGTAAGATGTGTAGTGATGCTTGTCGTGCCGCAAGAAAAAACTACAAAGCAAGAAAAAGACGCAAACGGTCTTTAGATAAAGAGTGTATTGAGTGTGGAGAATTCTTTACAGCTAACTCTCCTCAACAAAAACTATGTAGTAAGAAATGTAATAGAGTTAGGTATATTAAACATCATGCGAGAGGGAGATTTATAATATATAACCGTGATAAATTTAAATGTATCTACTGTGGATTATCTTCAATAATTGATGAACATACTATTCTGATATTGGAGCATGTTGTACCCATTGTTGATGGAGGATTGAGTAACGCGGCGAATGTAGCTACAGCATGTGCAACGTGTAATAACCAAAAGGGGAGCATTAATATTAATAGTGAATCACAACGGGTAGTGCTTGAGGAGATGCGCAGACGAAATGTTGCTAATGATATTCTCCCCACCCTAGTAATAAAAGAATGTAACCACTCTGATAGAGTAGCTAAACTGTATAAGAGTGGTAGCACCATTTGATTAATGTATTACCTTCTAATATTAGATATATTTTAAATACTCTTTATACTCAATCACATAGACATTTCTTTCTAATATTATTTAAATTTATAACCTTAGACCAGTAAAAAAATATTATTAATATTCGAAAAAACTAATCTCACATATAAGCCTTTTTTCATTCAATAATATTATGATCCTTTCCGCATTAATAATAATTCAAATCATCTTATATATTATTATTATGGTATTGACTAATAGTGATTATTTCGAATATTAATAATATATTAAATTTATGATTGAAATACAAATACTAATAATCGTCATTGGCATTGTCTTAATTTTAAAAAATTAATAATATTTTAAATTCCCTTGACTTCCCCAAATATTAGGGATAAATCTTTTAAAGTTTTAAAGATTCCGAACTTTCCCCCTTTAAGGGGTTCTAAAGAGAATTTAAAATATTAATTAAATTCCTGTTGACTGGAGATATTATTGATTTATATTTAAATTATGAACGACATTAACGATATCCACGTAGCATTTATAAACGGGCAATACAAAGATATGGTTGCCTATATCAATGAGTTTGGTGTATACGAATTTACTGAAGAACTTGATGCTGATGAAGGCATCACAGACAGCGTTAAATACGCAATGGTTAGGAAATACGCAATAGTTAATGATATTGTAAATAATTAATTAAATTCCCTTGACGGGAAGTATTATTGATTTATATTTAAATTATGAAAAAACCCGATCTGCTAGATTTTATGGCTAAGACTTGCTTCTATTCTCAATCTCATGTCCAAGATTTATATGGCCGTGAGAATCGACTGAAATGTACCTCATTCATCATCTCATGTTTTCTATCCGAGAATACTAAAGAGGGAGGATCAGGCGTAGAATCAAACGTCATTTTGAAGGAATTGGTAAACTCTCCCATTGATTCCGATAATCAGATCCGTCGTACGGAAGATGAGTGGAGAGCAATTCTACAACTTAGAGTGATCGAACAAGGCGGCTGGAAATAATAATTCATAATTTTATTTAAATAAAACTTGTATCTATTCTAATTTAAATTATAGTCCAATATGACATTAAACGAAATCAAAGAAGCAGTTAACAGCGGCAAGTCAGTTCATTGGAAGTCTGATAACTACGTTGTTATCAAAGACAGCATTGGCCAATGGCTGGTTCATTCGCAAGGTAATGATTGTTATGCAGGATTAACTTGGCGGGATGGCGTTACCATGAACGAAAACGAAAGTGATTTTTATGTGAAATAACATTAGACAAATCCCCTAATTGGTTTACTGTAACAATACAGACCAATTAGGGGCTAGGAAATCCCCAAGGATAAAGATCCGAGAGTTAAGAATCCTAACTAGCGAGCGGGGAACCTAACGCGAAGGGTGGGGGACCACAGCCTACCTACTGTTCCCCGAACAGTTCATGGCTTAGAATAATGAGTTCGGTACGGTCCCCCACCCTTCAGGATTTACCCCTAGTTAGCCCTGATATACCCGAGGCTCGGTTTGTTTTGGTTTATAGCACAAGGTACGGCCAAAACGAAAAGAAGCAAGGGATAATTGCATAATATTTAAAATTAAAAAAAGAGTCATATTTCCCTTGACGGTATTCTGAATTGGTATTAGTTTAATTATTATATGAGACACCCCATTCGAGGATTCCCCAATAAATCAATTGTTCCAATTTGCCCATCTTGTGAGACTGGTCCACAAGCATCCCTCAGCACCCCGTTTACAAGTGCAGGAACCTTTTATCGATGTTCTTGTGGGGATTCTGGTTACTCTGTTTTTATGGAGTCGAAACTGGGTGACGGTGAGTTTGCACAGTGTCTTAGAGAAGGAAAGCAATACCATGAAATGGGTAATATTATGGTTGAGGTCTCTATCCCTGATAAGAAGAATGAGGTGATGTCATTGGTTGATACTGGTTTTGATATGAAGAATATCCCAAGCTACGACCAAAAGGTAACAGAATCAAACGTCGATACTTGCATCCACATCACACTGACTGACCGTGATCATGGATTCCCTGAGTTGGAAACAACGGACGCATTTAAAGAGTTGCAAATAGCTTGGGGTAAGTGTCAAGAAGAAATTAAAAAGAATTGGATTTTGGATAATATTTAAAATTTAAAAAAGAGTCATATTTCCCTTGACGGTAGTTTGAAACGAGATTAATATAATCATATGGAAACATTCTATCAAAACACTGATTGTGCAACTGTCATGACCTTTGAGGGTTATGATATCGATTCCCCCGTATTCATTAGTATTTGTGATTGTGCTGGGGATATGGATGCAATGAACCTAGATGTAAACGATATGCATCAAGTATGTTGGACAAGTGCTGACGGTGACGGATTCACGCAATGTGATAACCTTATGGAAGCATTAAGAGCCGCTAGAAAGTTCCGCAATCAGGCAGATAACGGGGAATTAATTGAAGGAAAACAGTAAAATAATATTTGACTCTATTTAAATCTGAATTAATATAATCATATGAGCAACACAATTAAAACAGTTATTGACGGATATAATGTTGATCTGGAGATTGACGTGGATGAAGAACCATCCACTCAATGCCACGTAGAAACTTCAAACGGGCGATATGGCGCGTCTATAGAGTGTTTGATAGGTGAAGGACTGCTAACGCAGTACAGCGCACCGTATAGTAATAAACGAGTATCTAATACCACAATCGATAAGATCGAGGCGTGGGCAGATAAGAACGGATATTAATACGCGATTGCGGTATAATAATGATGTAATAGTATTTGACACTAGCCTAATCCGAATTAATATAATCATATGATTGACCTATCGAATCTCAATATCCCCACAGACCTTAAAGGCAAAAAGGTTTCACTACATTGCCCTGACTGCGACTCAACCAATATTGAGTTTGTGGTTACTGACATTGCTTGGGATGCTGACTTGCAGAAATTTGGGGGCGATCCACAAGTCACCTCATTTGATTGTAGGGGGTGTGGAACGTGGGGCAATACCAATGAAATAATTTTTAAGGAAATCGTTTGACTCTAACCAAATCCATATTAATATTAATCATGATCAGAACTACCTTCAATTATCCCACAATCAAAGAGACTGTAAACGAGATGAACAAGGTTCGTCGTTCTCATCCAAATTCTTGGTTAGTGTTTGATGTTAATGTCAATGGCTTAAATTATAAATTTAAGACTTATGGAACTTGGACACAGCGATTCGAGTCTGGCGATATTGTAGACGGGGGCGCACATGCTCTAAACGTCGCAGGATGGAAAAACGAGATGATGAACTTTCTTTCAAATTAATATTTGACACTGGCTTAATCTGAATTAATATTAAATCATGACACAATCAGCATTCAACGATCTATTCCCAAACGGTGCTAAGGCATCTAAGACTAAGACCATCACGGAGTCTTGGGGTACATTCGAAGCTTATATCTATGACGCTAAAGGCATGGATAAATGCCTAGCAGAAAATAAGGGTAAGATGATTTCCAATACGGTAGCATCTATCCCAGACGGTTTTATTCGTTTTAATGGCAGATAATACTTGCGTTATAATTAATCTTTTTACTTGCGTTATCATAATTCACATCCATAATATTAATATGACAACAAAGCGTCCTTCATTGCCAAACAAAACTACAGTTTATATCAATTTCATGGGAGACTGTGGAGTTGAGACTGTGGACGAATACCCCGCTGGATCATCCACTTATAAGCAAATCCGCGAGGACTTACGCAATCATAATATGGTTGGCGGTGGAGAGTATTACATGAGCCAACGCAGCACAAAAGACTGGACAGAAAAAAGCTAAAGAAAAAGCTTTCATAACATTTAATTAATACTATTGTAAAACATATGAGAAAAATCACACAAGAAG